>UMJI01032521.1_pt1 | contig 81312 bp, 63 predicted proteins | sample 1965991 | NCBI WGS metagenome assembly UMJI01 (sample SAMEA4836140, study PRJEB28245) | human gut metagenome | biome: gut microbiome; material: fecal sample | place: Denmark | collected 2008
GGCATTGGTGGCGGCGGTGGACAGCAGCCACAGTTCGGATTTTTAGAATCATAACATGCCATAAAGTGTTCCCCCTTTTTGTTTTTCTAACAATTCTTTCTTTTTGAGATAAGGTTTAGCTTCCTCTGTTTTCCCCAACGCCAACAGGCATTGGCAGAGGGCAGTCAGCGGCAGTTCTTCCAGATAAATTGGCTGGCAAAATCCCATTTGCGGACGTTTTCCGCATTCCAATGCCAGCTGAAACCAGAATACCGCTGATTCTAATTGTTGATGGGCAGACAGATATTGTCCGATTCGATAACAAGCATCTGCCCGTGGCGTAGCATACTGAAAACTTTGGAATACACTTTGCAGGGCAGCTTCCGGCTGCTGAAGTTGCTGGTAACAATCCGCTCGACATAGACAGGCGGTTGCACAGTCTACCGACCAGCCACCGCCATCCGCTAAAAACTTAGAGAATGCCGAGATGGCAGCCTGATAGGCAGCGTGTTCCATTAACTCCCGTGCATAGTAATATTGTTCCCGTGGAGAAAACGGAATGCCAGCAGCAATTTGCTTTTGATAGATTTGCAAGTTTCGGTCTGCATCCCGTGGCTTTTGTTTTTTGTGCCAGATGGGAATTTCTTCTCGCTGAACTGTTCCCCGAATCGGAATGACTTCGTGCACCGCCCCTTCCCATTGATAGTTTGCGGTTCGCCGCATCAGGCGTTCTCGTTCAAAGGTAAAGAGCGGTTGATTTTGTCCGTCCAACGCTGCATAATAGGGCATTACAATCATGTCTGCCTGAAAGTATGGTTTTCGCTCTAAAAATCGCTGTTGACTTTCCGGAGGCAATACATCATCTGCATCCATCCAGAATAAATAGTCTCCCGTGCCCTTAGAGAATGCAAAGTTTCGGGCAGCAGAAAAATCATCCTGCCACGGAAAATCATAGAGGTGCGGTGTAAAAGCGGCTGCAATCGTCTTTGTTTCATCGACAGAGCCAGTATCTACAATGATGATTTCATCGACCAGATGGGCAACAGACTGCAAACAGCGTTCTAAAACAGCTGCTTCATCTCGTACAATCATGCATAAGCTAATCGTTGGCATAAAAAAATCCCCCTCTGTGTATTCCTACCGTTATACTATGCAGGAATTCCAGAGGGGGTGAACCGATTCAATTTTCATCAATCGCCGATGAGCATCAAACACCAGTAACAAGTTTCATCAGAAGAAACATAAACGCCAACAGCTGCACTGGTATAATCTGTACCCAAAATATTTGCACGATGTCCCGGAGAATGCATCCAGGCAGTTATTGCCGTTTTTGGGGTGTTGAATCCAGCAGCAATATTTTCACCAGCACACATATAGAAAATTTCTAAGTCGTCCAAAACGGAAAAAGCAGATTTTCCATTTGGTCGAGAGTGAGAAAACGATGTTGCAAGTTCTTCTGCTCGGATAGAAGCAGCCTGATACAATTCTTTATTGAAAGAAAGTTCAGCCAGTCCGTTTTCTACTCGGTTTTCATTGACCAAATCTAAAACTTTTTGAGAACGATCCCATGCAAGTTGCTCTGCTGCGGACATTCTTAAAATCTCCCAGCTAACCGTAATGCCGGCTGCCTGTTTGGCGTAATATTGCAGCACCATAACAGCATCCTGTACGGAGATAACACCATCTTCATCGACATCTGCCGTGACTTTCAAGTCACTTGAAACCTCCGTGGGGATACCGGCAGAGATTTTTGCATAGGTTTCCAAAATCCAGCACGCATCTTGTATTGTAACCGAACCATCTCTATCAACGTCCCCCAATTCTGCTGCAGATGCAGAAAAAGCACTGCCATTTAATAAAAACGAAATTCCAAAAACTGTTGATAAGATACAAGCAAAACCCCGCAGCAAGATTGTACGAACCGCTGTTATTTTTTGTTTCATTTCCATCCTCCTTTTCTCAAATATTGTATAAATGTTCCATAATTATTCTATCATAGAGTTTCTTTTTTGTCAACATGCTGAATGTGGACAATTAGTAACGAATTGAAACAGAATTGTTTCAAAATGGTGATTCGGTGAAACGGCACATTTTCAAATAAGAATATTTTATGAAAAGCGTGTCACAAGATGCATGATGGATGGAATGAACAGAAAAACAGCAACTTGTTTTTCTACAAGCTGCTGAATATGGTCGGATTATCTTTGGAAATAGAAAGACAAAAGAAATTTTGCCGGATGTCCCTGATATTTTGGCATCGGCGGTGGAGCTTCATGATGGGGTTGTGTTTCCACTGTACAGAGAAAGACAAACAGATACCAAATCCAATAAGCCAAGAATAACAGCGATAATACAAAACCGCAGATACAGAGAATCAGACCGGCAGTAACCAGACCATTGTGGAAAACTTTTTCCTGTTTCCGTACTTTGATGACAAAAATAATCCCAAGAATGCTGCAAATCGTGGAGAGAATCGGAACGCAGGCAAGGGCAGAGGAAATAATGCCTAGAATTAAAGATGCAATGGCGTATCCGCTGCTATGCGTATAGGGAACCACAGATTTTTCGGAAATGGTTAGATTGTTCTGCAAAGCAGCATCTGAATCCTGTTGTGTGTGCATAGCGAAACCTCCTATCTATTGAAATGTTCAATGAAATCATGCATGTACATCACCATCATAACAAAAAAGAAGTGGTTTGTCAAGCATTTTTCCAAGCGGAAAAACAGCAAATTCTTGGGAAATGTTGCACGACAGACCGTTGTCCGCAGAATCGTTGCAATCGTTTGCAGCAGTGAAACAATTTCTGGAAATGGATGGCATAGCATACAAAAAAACAGACCTGCATTTGTGATAGTTGATGTAATTTCCTTACAGCATATTGCTTTTTTTCGGGTTTTCTTGTATAATAAGAAAAAAATAAGGGAGTGTGGAGATGAAGAAGTGGCAGATTCAGCAGCCGGATGAAGCGGCTGCAAAGAACATACAGGCGAACAGTGACCTTTCGCTTTTTTGTGCAGAATTGTTGACGGTACGAGGCTATCGAACGATTGAGGAAACGGCATCGCAGTTTTCCTGTCCGGCACTCTCTGACCCGTTCTTGATACGGGATATGCAGGCGGCAGCCGATTGTTTAAATGCAGCGATTGACAGCGGTGAAAAAATTTGTGTCTATGGAGATTATGACTGTGACGGCGTGATGGCGACCGTCATTCTCTATTCTTATCTCATGGAACTGGGTGCAGATGTGGTTTATTATATTCCGGAGCGGTCGGAAGGATATGGTATGAATCTGAACGCACTGGAAACACTGAAAGCACAGGGTGTTTCGCTGATTGTCACAGTAGACAACGGAATTGCAGCGTTAGAGGAAGCCGACTGGATTGCAGAACAGGGCATGCGGTTGGTGATTACCGACCACCACCAGCCATACAGTACACTGCCAGCAGCAGTTGCCGTAGTAGACCCGCATCGTGTGGACTGCCCGTCCCCGTTTTCGCTATTCTGTGGGGCAGGACTGGCATTGAAACTCGTTGCAGCGATGGACGGCGGCGATATGACTTTTGCATTGGAGCAGTTCGGCGATTTGGCAGCGATTGCAACGGTTGCCGATGTGGTTTCTCTGACGGGAGAAAATCGCTTTTTGGTACAGCAGGGATTACGGTTGCTCGCCAATACCGAACGCCCGGGCTTGCTGGCACTGTTGGAACTGACTGGGATGCAGGGAAAGACGCTGACGGCAACCAATCTTGCCTTTACGCTTGCCCCACGCATCAATGCAGCTGGGCGATTTGGTTCGCCGAAGCTGGCAGTATCGTTGCTGCTGGCGGAAACGATGGAAGAAGCCATGCCACTTGCGAAGCAGCTGGAGCAGTGCAACCGCCAGCGAAAGGAAGCCGAAGCCGACATTTTGCAGGAGATTCAAGAACAAATTCAAGTGCATCCGGAACTGGTACAGCAGCGAGTGTTGCTGTTCAGCGGAAAGGATTGGCATCATGGTGTGATTGGGATTGTAGCGGCTCGATTGGAAGAGCAGTTCGGGAAACCGGTCATGGTTCTTACGATTGAGGGCGAACAGGCGAGAGGTTCGGCACGGTCATTCGGTGATTTTTCCGTGTTTGCGTGTCTGGATGCTTGCCGCAGCCACCTGACAAAATATGGTGGACATCCGGGAGCAGGTGGATTTTCGCTTTCTGCCGCAGAAATTCCGGCGTTTTTCGCAGCCGTGCAGCAGTATGCAGCGGAGCAGTTTCCGCATATGCCGCAGATGACTTTGCAGGCAGACCGGTTGCTGTTGCCGCAGGATCTCACCATAGAGAATATTGCGAGCCTTTCGGTTTTAGAACCATACGGCGAGGGGAATCCAGCTCCGGTTTTTGCGATTTGTCATGCCGTATTAGAAGCGATTCAGCCGCTCTCCGGCGGTCTGCACAGCAAGTTAAAGCTGCGGTATGGCAGTCTGTATTTGGATGTGCTGTTGTTTCGGGTTTCACCGGATGCTGTAGGCTTGCCGCTGCAAAGCATGTGTGATTTTCTGGTAACAGCAGAGTGCAAGACGTTTCAGGGCAGACCGCAACTCTCGCTGATTGTAAAAGATTACCGCAGAAGTGGCATTTCACAGGCAAAGTATTTTGCAGCCCGTGAGGCATACGAAACGGTTTGCCGGAAAGAGCCATTGCCAGAAGCTTATTATGCAGCGATGACCCCGACACGAGCAGAGCTGGTGCAGGTCTATCGGCATTTGCCGGAAAAACCATTGGCAATCGATACGCTGTTTATTCAGCTGCAACCGCAGTATAATTATGGGAAACTGCGGCTGATTCTGGATATTTTTGCAGAATTAAAGCTGATACAGCTGGATGTTTGGAAAGAAACGGTGCAGCGGCTGCCGGCTACTGGAGCTGTGCAGCTGGAACAGTCTGCGATTCTCGCAGAGATACAGGAAAAAACGGGGAGGGTTTCTTATGATAAATGATCAAAGTGTTTTACAGGGAATTCCGGACAACGTTACGATTTCGGATTTAAGCAAATACATCGTACGGACGAACCGCAACTATGATTTGCCCATTATTGTATCGGCTTATGAGTTTGCGTTTCAGGCACACGGTGACCAGAAGCGTTCTTCCGGAGAACCATATATCGTACATCCGCTTTCAGTCGCCTGGATTCTGGTATCTCTGGGAATGGACACCGAATGTGTCTGTGCCGGATTGCTGCATGATGTTGTAGAAGATACCGGACATACACTGGATGACATTTGCAAGCTGTTTGGACAGAATATTGCCCAGCTGGTAGACGGTGTGACAAAGCTGGTTCAGATGAAGCAGATGGTTCTGAACAAGGAAGAACAGCAGATGGAAAGCGTTCGGAAAATGCTGTTTGCGATGTCGAAAGATATCCGAATCATTATCATCAAGCTGGCAGACCGCCTGCACAATATGCGGACGCTGCACTTTTTACCGCCGGAAAAGCGAAGCCGAATTTCCAAGGAAACTCTCAATGTCTATGCACCGATGGCAGACCAGTTGGGCATCTGGAAAATCAAAGAAGAGCTTTCCGACCGTGCGATTATGTTTCTTGACCCTTGCGGCTGCTATGAGATTGAAAAAGAGTTACAGCTGAAAGATGAAGACGCAAAAAACTTTATTGAAAAGATTCAGCAGGAGTTGCGGAAAGGATTGGAAAAAAGTACCGTCATTAAAAATCCGCCGGAAGTGACGGGACGAGTAAAGAGCCTGTATAGCATCTATCGAAAAGTATATGCTGCGATTCGCAAAGAAGATATGCATGAAATCTCAGAAGTGTATGACAAATATGCGGCTCGGATTATCGTGGATACCGTGGAAGAATGTTATGTTGCCATGAGCGTGGTCGGGATGCTTTATCAGCCGTTGCCGAATCGGACGAAAGACTATATTGCCATGCCAAAGCCGAACGGCTACCGTTCCATTCACATGACGGTCTATGCCTATGGGCTGCCGTTTGAAGTACAGATTCGGACGCATGCGATGCATCAGGCAGCCGAATATGGAATTGTTGCCCACTGGAAATATAAGCAGGGAGAAACCAGCGGAAATATGGATCAGTGGACGAACTGGGCAAGAAAGCTGATTGAAGAACAGCAGAATTCCGATGACATGGAAGAATTTGTCCGCAATCTGAAAAACGATGCTCGGCAGGATGTTGGAATTTTGACACCAAAGGGCAAGCCGATTTTCTTGCCAAAGGGTTCTACACCGATTGATTTCGCTTACCGGATTCATACCGAAGTCGGAAATCGTATGATTGGGGCAAAGGTCAACGGAAAACTTGTGCCATTGGATCAGCCGTTGCAGATTGGACAGATTTGTGAAATTGAATGCTCCAAAGACCCGAACAAAGGGCCGAATCGGGATTGGCTGAACATCGTAAAGACAACAGAAGCTCGTTCTAAAATTCGTTCCTGGCTGAAAAAAGAACGTCGGGAAGAGAACATTCAGACTGGTAGAAAGACACTGGAAAACGAACTGCGGCGGAATCACATTCGCATGGAGAATGACGAGAAACTGACCGAACTGCTGCACGATGAAATGATTCGCTATAAATGCGAAACACTGGATGATTTCCTTGCCTCTGTGGGATATTGCGGCATCAATGTTTCCAACTTGATTCCAAGACTCAAAGACCGCTATGACAAGCTGTATAAAAAGCAGGAAGAAGAAAAGCCGTTATCCGCAGAAAATATGCCGGTTTACGTTCAGAAAAAAGAAGATGATTCTTATGTTATTGTTGACCAGATTGACAACTTGCCGAATCATTGTGCAAACTGTTGTCATCCAGTGCCGGGCGATGAGATTGTGACTTTCACCACAAGAGGATATGGGCTTGCCATTCATCGGGCAGACTGCCCGAATTATCTGCGGGATTTGAAATCCGGTGACCCGGAACGCATTGGCAGGTGGAACAAGGCGAAGTGGACGGAAACGGCTGCGGCTGCTCCAATTGTTGCAAGTCTGGATGTTTTAGCTCCCGACCGGATTGGGCTGCTGATGGATGTCATCAAGATTGTGGTAGATTCTCGCATGATGATTGTACATTCTCGTTCCTATAATCTCAAGAACGGCAATGCAGTCTGTGAAATTACAGTAAGACTCAACGGAAATGACCAGCTGCAACAGCTGATGGATAAGCTGAAACGGATTCCGGGCGTGATTTCCGTAGAACGTACCAAGAAAGGATAAGAACCATGGCGAAGATTACCCGTATTATGGTTGCACCGCTGGCGGTGAATTGTTATATTATTGCAACCGAACAGCACAACGCCGTTGCGATTGATGCAGGCGGCAGCGTGCCGAAGATTTTGCAATTTTTGCAGGACAATGGTTTGACATTGCAGAAAATTCTGCTGACGCATGGACACTATGACCACATCGGCGGTGTTGCGGAATTGCAGGCAGCAACTGGGGCAGAAGTTTATATCCACGAAGCAGATGCACCGATGTTGTCAGACAGCAATTTGAATTTAGAAAAGTGGATTACCGGAGAAACCGAAACCACACCGATTTCCGAATATCATGCAATTCATGATGGAGATACGATTGTGCAGGATGAATGCGTTTTCCATGTCCTGCATACACCGGGACACACCAAAGGCGGTGTCTGCTATCAGTTAGACCGGACACTCTTTACGGGAGATACCCTGTTCCGCTGCTCTCGGGGCAGAACGGATTTTCCGGGCGGCAGTGATGCGGAATTGTATGCTTCCTTGCAGCGGCTGAAACAGCTGGAGGGAGATTATGACGTTTTACCGGGACACAACGAAACTTCAACCCTTTCTTTTGAACGGGAACACAATCCAAATTTAAGGTGATGAAATGAAGGAAACCACACAAACCAATCTGCCCACATTTCCAGTGGAATTATATGGGCATTCGCTGAAATATGAAATTGAATGCATGCTGAAAATTTTTCTTCCGGCGACCAAGTTTGTTTTTTCCTATGAAACTGCCTCCCTGCTCCGTTCTGCGGAGCAGGGTGCATTTTTGCAGCTGAAACAGGGAAAACAATTTACATGGTTTTTCTGCGTGCTGCGGTATCAGGGAAAATACCGCCGCTGTGCAGCAAAGCTGCCGAAGTGTACGCCGGAAGAAAACAAACAGACCTGTGAATATCAGTTCAGCCGGATGCTGTTCACGCTGTTGCAGGATATAACGGGAATCGAAGTGCCGTGGGGCTTGCTGACGGGGATTCGTCCTGTCCGAAAGGCATTTTCCATGATGGAAGAAAGCGGCGAATCGTTGGATGCAGTTATGGAGCAGCTGCGAACGGTCTATCTGGTATCGCCAGAAAAGCTATCTTTGCTGCGGAAGACAGCAGAAGTACAGCTGCCCTTGCTCCGGCAGACTCCGAAACGGTCGGTCGGCTTTTATATTTCGATTCCGTTTTGTCCAACTCGATGCAGCTATTGTTCCTTTGTATCCCATTCCATTGCACAGGCAAAGCACCTGATGCCGGAATACATCCGCCTGCTCTGTCGGGAACTGGAAATCTGGGGGGACATCATTCAGAAATTACAAGTTACCGTGGATACGATTTATTTTGGCGGTGGTACGCCAACTTCCATTTCTGCGGAAGCGTTGGAACAGCTCTTGCAAACAGTCGTGCGAGTTTTTGACCTTTCTAAGGTACGGGAGTTCTGCGTAGAGGCAGGCAGACCGGACACCATTACACGGGAGAAACTGGAAGTCTTAAAACGCTATGGTGTTGACCGGATTTCTGTCAACCCACAGACGATGGAAGATGCTGTTTTGCAGCAAATCGGTAGAAAACATACTTCTGCACAAATTGCAGAGGCATTTCAGCTAGCACGAGAAGTCGGGTTTACCAACATCAACATGGACTTGATTGCAGGGCTGCCGCACGATACGCCAGAGGGCTTTCATCGAACGCTGGAAAAAGTACTGGCATTGAATCCAGATAGTATCACCGTGCATACATTGACCTTGAAACGAGCAGCAACGCTCTTTTCCGATCGTCAGGCACAGATTGGCAATCCAGTGCGGGAGATGGTGCGGGACAGCATTGCCCTGTTACCGGAACATGGCTACCAGCCGTATTATATGTATCGGCAGAAGAACACCATTGACAATCAAGAGAATGTCGGTTATGCACGGGCTGGGAAAGAATCCTATTATAACATGCTGATTATGGACGAATCGCAATCCATTTTTGGAGCAGGCTGTGCAGCGTCTACAAAGATTGTAGAGCCGGACTGCGGACGGATTACTCGGATTCATAACTATAAATTCCCGTATGAATATATCCGGCAGTTTGACCAGCTGATGGAGAAAAAACAGCAAGTGTTAGAGATTTATCAGCGAATGGAAGCAGCGGAACAGAATTAAATAAAAAAACATTGCATCAACTGTGGTTGAGCAGGCTCAGCTTGCCGGAGAAATTCTGTGGAATTAAATGCAATGACAGACACAAGGAGGAAGACACCATGGCGATTGCCATTAGAGCCTATCAGCCGGAAGATGTTCCGGCTTTGGTAGAAATTTGGAACGAAGTTGTGGAGCAGGGCATTGCATTTCCGCAAAAAGCACCGCTGACCAACCAAATCGGAGCGGCTTTTTTTGCAAAGCAATCATGCACTGCAGCGGCTTATGATACAGAAACCGCAGAGATTGTGGGTATGTATATCCTGCACCCGAACAATGTTGGACGGTGCGGACATATCTGCAATGCCAGTTATGCAGTAAAGACCACTTACAGAGGGCAGAAAATCGGGGAACAGTTGGTGCGGCACTGCCTGCATCAAGCTCGGCAGATGGGATTCCGCATTTTGCAGTTCAATGCTGTTGTAAAGGAAAATCATGCAGCAAGAAAGCTGTATGAAAAGCTGGGATTTGTCACGATTGGAACGGTTGCAGAGGGCTTTCAGAAGAAAGATGGAACGTATTCCGATATTGTCTTGTATTATTTCCCACTGCAAAACGAACCGACCGCAGAAACGTAAATCATCCATAATATGGAAATCTCTGGGTTGCATTTTAGAAAAAAATATGGTATGATAGAAGAAAGAAACAGACAGAGGTGGACGTATTTTGAAACGGGTTTATTTTATTTTTAATTTGCATTCTGGAAAAGCCGCATTGAACAACCAGATTCCGAAACTATTAGACCAATTCACAGCTGCCGGTTATGAAGTGACGGTACATCCCACTCAGCGGCAGGGGGATGGCATTGTTTCTGCAAAATATGCTTGTGAACATGGATTTGATTTGCTGGTCTGTGCCGGCGGAGATGGAACATTGAATGAAACCATTCAGGGTTGCATGAATTGTGAAAATCCGCTGCCAGTGGGGTATATTCCAGCAGGTTCTACGAATGATTTTGCAAGAGGCTTACAGATTCCAACCACACCGGAAAAAGCTGTGCAGTGTATTTTAGACGGCAATACGCTTTGCTGCGACATTGGGAAATTCAACGAACATTATTTTACCTATGTAGCAGCCTTTGGAGCATTGACAGAAATTTCTTACCAGACACCGCAGAATTATAAAAATGTGTTGGGACATGCTGCCTATTTGCTGAACGGCATTGCCCACCTGCCGACCATTAAAGCACGAAAGATGCGGATTGAATATGATGGAACAATACTGGAAAACGATTATCTCTATGGCATGGTGACAAATGCAACTTCTGTTGCAAAGCTGTTGTCCCTGTCCGATGTAGAATGGGATGATGGGCTGTTTGAAGTCACCTTGATTCGGAAGCCAACCGATTTGGTACAGTTTCACCAGTTGATTTTATCACTGGCAAATTTTCAGCTGGGAGCAGAGCGGCAGTATTTTGATTATTTTCGAGCATCGCATGTGACTGTCACTAACTTGGATGAAGAAGAAGTTGCGTGGACGATTGACGGAGAGTATGGCGGAAATCAGCGAGTCAATGAAATCTCCAACTGTCAGAAAGCATTGAATATTTTTGTGCCCAAACAAAAATAAATAATAGTTGAAAATCAGTCCATATTTCATATTTTTCTCTATTTTTCACAAAAAACACTTGACTTTTTTTCGATTTTCGTGTATAATAAAAACATCATTTTTTCAGGAAAGGGGTTATGGACAGATGGCAGATCCGACATTACAAAATGGGATGACACCGGGCGGAACGGATAAAAATGGTATGGCAGTTGCCTCCTTGGTGCTGGGTATCATTGCAGTTTGCTGTTGCTGTGTTTCTGGGCTGAGTTTGGTGTTGGGAATTTTGTCAATTGTGTTTTCTATTTTGAGCCGGAAAAATCCAGCAAAGAGTGGATTGGGAACAGCTGGTTTGGTTTTGGGAATCATTGCATCTGTTTTGGCAATTATTTCAATTATCGTTGCACAAACCGATTGGTATCAGACAACGGTAACACAGCAGTTGATTGACACATTTGGCGACCAGTATGCTGATATGCTGAACTAAGCAAGAACAAAATGAAAAAGGGGACTGTTTTACTTTACGGAAAGCAGTCCTTTTCTATTTCTCAACAGAAAGGAGCGGAGATCATTTGCAGCAACAAATCAAACAGAAAAGATGGCACGCAGCAGAGAAATGGATCTGGCTGTTTTTACCGATTGGTTTCCTGATGGGGGTTCTCTTGGGGCGGCATTTGATTTTTAATTTGGTACAGCTGTATTTTCCACCTTGCTTTTTTTATACGGTGACGCATTTCTATTGTCCTGGCTGCGGAAATACCAGAACCGTACTGGCGTTGCTGCATGGACATCCCCTGCAGGCACTGCATAACAATGCAGCGTTTTGTTATCTGTTGGTGGTGTTGGTGCTGTTGTATCTGCAAAAAGTGCTGCGTTGCTTTGGAAAGTCCGTGCAGTTATTGCCGAAAGGAAATTGGTTTCCGATTGTTTCCGTTTGCATTTGCATGGCATATTGTTTGATTCGGAATTTTGTGCCTTGGATGCAGCCGCTGCCGGTATAAATGAAAATGAATCTGAAAGGAAGAAAGAACGATGCTCTATACACCATTGACGAAAAAAGCATTAAAACTTGCTTACGCTGCCCATGCGGGGCAGGTGGACAAAGCCGGAATGCCCTATATTTTTCACCCCTATGAAGTGGCGTTACAAGTACAGACGGAAGAAGAGGTCTGTGCAGCACTGCTGCATGATGTCGTGGAAGATACCGATTGGACGATGGAAGATTTACGGGCAGCTGGATTTCCGGAAACGGTCTTGGAAGCAATACAGCTGCTGACGCATGACCCCGCTGTTCCATATTTGGATTATGTACGGGCATTGTGTGGAAATCCGATTGCAGTGGCAGTGAAACGGGCAGATTTGCACCACAACAGTGAACGAACTCGATTTGATGCAGATAGTCCGGACATCGAAAAACGCTTGCAGAAATATGCAGCTGCGGAAGCAGTATTAGACGAAGCAGAAAAGAAAAAATGCGGTAGCGTTTAAAAAATGGATGTATTAAAAATATTTTTTAGGTAGTTTCAAGAACAATGGACATGCAGGATGCATAGAATAGGGAATGGTGCTGCTATTTACTTGACAGTTGTTGCTGTGGCATTTGCATGGATAGTGGTAGAAATTGAAAGAATCAATATCAGAGAAATCAAAAAAGGAATGGAAAAGCCGTCAATCTCAAAAGAAAAAGAGAGTGACGGCTTTTTTGTAACAAATTCATGGATGTTTTTTGATAAAAAACAACTTGGTTTCTCGCAATTATGTTATAATCTTAACAGTTTCAATGTTGAAAAAAATGTGCAGATATGATAAAATGAAAAGAGAAGTAGACAAAGAAAGGGGTTGTGTTGGATGAAAAAATGGAAAAAGTTTGTTTTTGGATTGCTGTTCGGGACGATGATTTGTTTTCTGTTACCGAAACCAGTTTTGCAGACCGATGCAGCTGCTCCCTTCGATGTAAATGAATTTGTAGACATTGCTTCTGCAAACATCAATGCGATGCGGATGGAAAATGGTCTAGAGCCACTGCAAACCGCACCGCTTTTACAGAAAATGTGTCAAGAGCGTGCAGATGAATTGACAAAATCTTATGCCCATAGTCGTGCAAATGGGGATGCATGGTATACGATTCTGACAGATTATGGAATTGATACGAACTGTTTTGCAGGAGAAAATATTGCTGCCGGATATGACACTCCAGAAGGAGTTGTTGAGGGGTGGATGAATTCCGCCGGACATCGAAAAAATATTCTGAATACCAATTACGAATATTTTGCGGTAGGGGTTTCCTATTATGAAGACGACCCAGAGTATTATTTTTACTATTGGGATTTGATTTTACTTTCTTCTGATACAGGTTTTGAAGATTCCTATACACCGCTTGCGATTTTTATGCCAGCTACAACAGAAGAAACAGAACAAACAACAACGACAACCTTACAGACCACGACAATGACTATGACAACAATTCCGGAAACTTCTACAACACTGGCATATGATTATAATTATGGAGATTGTAATACAGATGGTGTTGTAGATTTAAGAGATGCGATTTTCTTAGGGAAATACTTGTCTGGGCAGGTTGCAATGACAAGAGTCCAATTGATCAATGCGAACTGCAATCAGCTGGATGGAACGGAAATTGTAGATGAAAAAGATGTGCAGAGTATTATGAGATTTATCTTGTTAAAATTAGATACACTGCCAGAAACAGAACCATAAATAATAAGATGCGGTATTTGAAAGAAATGATTGTGTTTCTTTCAAATGCCGCTTTTTTGTTTGAAAATTTCGGGGGAGTAGAAATATTGTTGAATGTGGAGCATGATACAGACGGATGATGAAATTTGTCTTGTTAAAATTGAATCCGCTGATAGAAACAGAATCATATATACAGAATGAAATAGTAGAAAGAAATAATTATATTTTGTTCATGTGCTGCAATCTTTTTGTTTGACAGTTTCCAGAAAACATGGTATCATAGTAAGAAAGAAATTTGCGTGAAAAATGGAGGAACTGCTTTGAAATCCAATGCCAATCGAGAATCTGTGCTTCAGAAGAATCAGAGTTATGGAACAGAAATTACCGATTTAACAGTAGAGGGAAATGGTGTCTGTCATATTCAAGGAATGACGGTTTTTGTTCCGCATACTGCTCCGGGCGATCAAGTGCGTGTGAAGATTGTAAAGGTCTGTAAGCAATATGCATTTGGAATCATCGAAGAAATGGAAACACCGGCAAGTTGTCGGATTGAATCAGATTGCCCCTATCCGGCATGCGGTGGATGTACTTTCCGGCATATTTCCTATGCAGCAGAATTGCAGTGGAAAGAAAAACTGGTGCAGGATGCATTTCATCGGATTGGAAAGCTGCATCCAGAATTTTTGCCGATTGTCGGGGGAAAACAGCGTTCGCATTATCGGAATAAGGCACAATATCCAGTTGCTGTTGAGGCAGATGGAAAACCAGTCTGTGGTTTTTATGCGAAACGCAGCCATCGGGTAATTCCGGTACGAGATTGTCAGTTGCAGCCAGTGCTGTTTCAGCAGGTTTTAGATGTGATTCTGCAATATGTGGCGGAAAAATCCATTTCTGTTTATCAGGAGGAAACTGGAACGGGCATCTTGCGGCATGTTTATTTGCGGCAGGGTTGGCATACCGGGGAACTGATGGTTTGTCTGGTTGTGAGAAAGCCCATTGAGCGACAATTGAAGGGCTTAATCGAACGGCTGACAACTGCTTTTCCGCAGGTGAAAAGCATTGTGATGAATTGCAATCCGGCTCGCACCAATGTAATTTTAGGGGAAAAGAATGTTTTGCTGTGGGGATCGGAAACGATTACGGATATTCTTTGCGGCAACCGAATTTCTCTTTCTCCACATGCTTTCTATCAGGTCAATACGGAGCAGGCAGAACGATTGTATGGGATTGCAAAGGAGTTTGCAGCGTTGCAAGGAACAGAACGACTGTTGGATTTATATTGCGGAGCAGGAACAATCGGACTTTCCATGGCAGATGCGGCAGCATCTGTGTTGGGGGTAGAGATTGTACCGCAGGCGGTGGAAAATGCAAAGGAAAATGCTCGGCAGAGTGGCATTTCGAATGCAGAATTTTTGTGTGGAGATGCTGGAACAGTTGCACAAAAGTTGGAACAAGAACAGTTACAGCCAGATGTGATTGTGGTAGACCCACCGAGAAAAGGCTGTGACCAAAATGCATTGGATGCTATGGCAAAGATGCAGCCAGAGCGGATTGTTATGATTTCCTGTCATCCGGCAACAGCTGCAAGAGATTGTGCAGTGTTACAGGAAATGGGATATGTTGTGCAGAAAGTGCAGCCGGTGGATTTGTTCCCGGGAACGGGGCACGTTGAGTGCGTGGTATTGATGTCAAGGAAGCAAGGATAATAGATGAAAAAGTGCTGATTTTTCGGCACTTTTTTCTTTTTGGAGAATATTTGAAAAGTAGCTGAGATGCCCTTTTTCTGTATGCGGGAACAAGTCAGGATAAGATCAGAAATACACAAAATTGAAATTGACACAACGCATACAAGCCAAGAGCGTATCAGGGAACAAATCCAGAACCATAAAAAATGCCATGCTGGGAAAGCACATCTTCTCAGTATGGCATTTTGTTTCTATGAAATGTAGATTTCTTCGTAAAATCCGCCCATTTATTTGCAGAAATTTCAGACAAAACCGCATCGAATCTGCTATCATTATAGCAGATTTTCAGAAAAAGTAAAGTATATATTTCTGAAAATTCATGAATAAATCATCAGAATCGGAGAAAAAGCAGGCGTTTTCTTGTTTTGAACAGTCCGAAAACTTGTCAGGAGGGATTTCAAATGCCGAGAAGAGGCAGCAACATTTATAAGAGAAAAGACGGTCGGTTTGAGGGACGTGTCCCGATCGGGCATAAGGAAGATGGGTCGCTGAAATACAAATTTGTATATGCCAGAACGCTTTCTGAGGTAAAGGAAAAGATGGCACAATTTCAAGCTGTTTTGCAGAACCAGCCAGTTTCTGCTTTGAAATTGACCGTGGCAGAGGCATCTCGTCAATGGCTTTCTGCGGCAAAACTGCGTGTGAAACCGTCCAGTTATGCTCACTATGAAAACATCATTCGCAATCACATTCTTCCGGATCTCGGAACAAAGTATCTCACGGATATGACAACACACCAGCTGAATGATTTTGTCTATGAGAAACTGCAAAGCGGTCGATTGTGTGGGGCAGGCGGACTTTCTGCTCGGTTTGTACAGGACATTATGCGAGTTTACCACAGCATAGAACAGTATGCAGTGCAGGAGTATCACATTCATGGAACGCATTTCACTATGCCAAAAGCAGAGAAAAAGCAGCTGGATGTTTTGTCTTCTGAGGAGCGAAAGAAGTTGGAACAGTATCTTCTTCAGACAGGGCTGACCATTGATTTGGCGATTCTGCTGTGCTTGTTCACTGGTTTGCGTGTAGGTGAATTGTGCGGCTTGCAGTGGGGCGATATTGACTTTGAAAACGGAACGCTTTCTGTAAAACGAACAGTGCAGAGAGTCTATCGAAATGGTTGTTCTGAGGTGCTGATTGGCTCCCCAAAAAGCAGAACTTCTGTGCGGATAATTCCGGTTCCGTCCTTCTTGTTGACATTGCTGGAAAAGAAAAAGCGGCAGGATTTTTTGTACTTGATTACTGGAAAAAGCAAACCGGCAGAACCGAGAACCATGCAGTATCGGTTTCAGAAAATCCTGAAACTTTGTGGTATCCGGAAGGTTCCATTTCATCTGCTTCGACACACTTATGCTACAGATTGTATTGCTCATGGGTTTGATGCAAAGACGCTGAGTGAATTGCTGGGACACGCTGATGCCAGTATTACGCTGAATCGATATGTGCATTCCTCTATGCAGATGAAGCAGGAATATGTAAAGCGACTGCAATTGACGGGATAATGTTTCGCCGTCAAAAAATCGTATGAAAAATACAAAAAATATCGGAAACAGCGTGACTTTTTAGGCTTGAATAGTCAATGGGCGGATTTTACGAAACAAAAATGCTTCTTTCCTTTTAGTATCTCCAGTAATAAACCATCTATTCTTCTTGCTTTTTGGGATATTTTATGGTATTATGGAAATAGAGAGAGAAAGCTAAGAAAGGGGCATATTACGTGATTTGCATAGCAGTAGTGGATGATGAAAGAGCAGTATGTGATGAACTACTATTTTTTCTGAAAGAATACGAAATGAAATTCAAAATGATTTTTGATATTTCAATCTATTACAATGGAGAAAATCTTTTGGCTGATCTGGAAGATGATATACATTTTGATTTAATTCTATTGGATATTGAGTTAGCTAAGATTAATGGTGTAGAGGTCGGTAGACATATACGTGAGATAAACCAAGATTACTTGTGTCAAATTATTTATATCTCTTCTAAAATGGGATATGCTATGGAATTGTTTCAAGTGCATCCATTTCACTTTTTGATGAAACCCATACAAAGAGAAACATTATTTTCTTGCCTGGGTGAATATCTTCGATTATATTCCAAGAAAGATTTTTTTGAATTAACAAACAAAAATGTAAAAAAGCGAATACCAATAGAGCAGATACAATATTTTGAAAGCAATGGAAGAAAGATTACTGTTTATTGTTCAAATGAATCACATGAATTTTATGGAAAATTGAGTGATTTGTCAGAAATGAAAATTCTAAAAAATTTCCTTATGATCCATAAATCTTTCTATATTAACATTGCTCATATTTCATCATATAGTTATGATTCACTGACAATTGATGATTGTAGAGAGTTGCCTATTAGCAAACCAAATAGAAAAGAAGTTCGCAGAGCAATTTTGAAGTATAGTGCAGATCGATTTAGAGAGGAGTGATAATATGCAGGAACAGCTCGTATATTTAATAGGAAATGCTTTTCGTATCTATATTTATTTTAAGCTTTTAAATACTATGTTTGGTACTGCAAAAGTGAAACAAATCTGGATTATAATAGGATTTACATTCTATTTTTTAATCAATAGTTTTGGTGCTATCTTATTTGGAAATTTCACTTTAAATATCTTAACAAATATAATTCCATTGATTGCTCTCTCATTTTTGTATGAATCGAAAGTAACAAGTAAATTATTTGTAGCATTAGCATTTTATGTAGTTAATATGCTTGCAGACGGTATTGTATATACCATTATTCTCATAACTAAAGTGAATTCCATTATAATGAGTAGTGGAATTGCCACAGTACTGATTACCTTTTTAATAGAATTGATTTTTGAATATATTTGGAAAAAACGGGCTTATCATGAAATTGATAAACTGTATTTAGCAACAATTTTGACTGTGCCAATTGGGAGCATTTTGGTTGGTATTTTAACTATGTATCAGTACAGCATAAAAACAATCACTGTAGCTTTTATTTTAATCAGTTTTAATTTACTCATTTTTTATATGTATGATAGCCTCCAGAAGAATTATGAAGTCATCTATGAGAAAAAGCTTTTGGAGCAAGCGGTGAAAGCACAACATAGTGAATTAGAATTATTACAAGAATCCCAGAATAGAATTCGATACTTACAACACGATTTCAAGAATCATTTAATCTCTATTGTAAATTATGCAAAAAAAGCGGATAATCAAGGACTGATTCATTATATTGAAGAGGGTTTGGGTTTTCTCTCGCTTCATCAGCAATTTGTTGACACCGGAAATTCCGAGATTGATAGCATTCTTAATTACAAGTTGCAGGAGATGAAAAACAAAAACGTCCATTTAAAGTATTCTATAACGATACCAAAGGACTTGAAAATTAATGTGTTTGACCTCAACATCATACTTGGAAATTTATTAAACAATGCAATAGAAGCTATCGAAAAAGCGGAAAGGAAATACTTCTTTATCAATATTTATTTTGAGAAAAACATTCTTTTTATCCATATAGAAAATACCTATGATGGAAATATCATAAAAGAGAAAGAAACATTGATGACAACAAAGGAGGAAAAGCAATTACATGGATTAGGACTGAAAAGCGTTTCCAGCATATTGGAAAAATATGATGGAGACATTATATACGATTATAATGATATATATTTTATTACAGATGTCATGCTCTGCAATACGAGTTTTCATCATGAAACAGAGTGAGAAAATAGTCGAATTTTGACATTAACATAGGTCGTTTTTTACAAGAGTCGCTTTTGCGGCTCTTTTTTTGTTATAATTTGTTTTGCAGGCAAAATAAAAAGATTGGAGTGATAAATATGAAAAAGATTATTTTGAAATATGGCGGTATGCTTGCTGCTTTAGCAATGGTTTTTACAACACTGACAGTAAATTCAACCTGTACTTGGATGACTTATCAGGAAGAATTGCCTGATACAGCTAAAAAACTTCGCAAGTTCTGATGTTTGTTAAATTATCTTGTAAGATTGCAGATAGGCTAGAACACTGTGGCATTATCTCAAAATCCAATAGAACATTGTATGAATATGGCCTGCGTCAGATGTTTGCAACAATTCTGAACATTCTAACAATGCTCCTGATTGGATTTATAATGGGACTTGCTGTGCCGGCGATGGTTTACACAATCGCATATATCCCATTAAGAGTATATGCCGGAGGCTATCATGCTTCTACACCGCAGCGATGCTGGGCATTTTCTGCGATAATGTTATGGATTGCACTGTGTATCGTAAAATACACGCCCCAAATGTATTTTTGGGTGATTACAACATTGTCGTTGATAGCCTGCATCGTTGTTTTTTTGCTGTCGCCGGTAGAAGATCGAAATAAGAGATTGGATGAAAAAGAACATCATGTTTATCATATTCGAGCAATTGTTGTGATGACAATAGAAATGATTGTGGCGATGCTGTTGTTTGCTTTACATTTCACACAATTTGTTTTGGTATTGGAGATCGCATGGTGCTCTCTTGCAGTTATGTTGCTGCTTGGAAAAGGAAAGAATGTTTTTGAAAATAAAAAAGGAGGAAGTGCATGAATAAAAAACTGACAAGAACACTTGCCGGAGTCATGTCCCTGATGTTCATGGGACAGATCATGATTTTTGGCGACGGCAGTGCCCAAGGTCTTTTACATGCTGATACAATTGCATCTGCTGCAGAAGCGATTGAGGGAGCAAAGAACAAAGACCAGCTTGCCAAGGAATTTGAAGAAGCAACAAAAGATCTGGGAAAAGTAGATTTTTTTGATGTTACTGAAGACAAAAAAGAAACTGCTAATAATGAGGAGATTGAAGAAGATGATATTTCTGTTCAATCCGAATCAGACGAAGCAGTGCAGGACCATACTGCAGTTATTGCGACTGCTTCGGATGGCGATGCTCCAGCAGGTGAATTAACAGTAACTGGTATTGTTAAACAAGGCGATGTCAATGGAATTAAAGACAAAACGCCGATTTATGTACGTATTTTTGATGAGAACTGGAATGAAATTGAATACCAGGAACTCCGAAGTGGTGACAGTTATTCTGTAACAGCAAGCAGCGGTAGTGGCATCTATCATGTCAAATATGAAAGTGATGGTTATTTGCCGTTTTACTTGAAGGATTTTGGTACTGGTACTTATACTGTTGGATCCGGTGCTTCTCGCAACACAGTAACATTAGTTCCAGGTGATACCACTTGGAATGAAGAACACGACAACGAGTGGAGCGACGATGTTATCAATGGAAAAGACTTGGCATATGTACAGAGTTGTTTAGGGGCATATCGTGGTGATGATGCATTCAATTTTTCTATGGATCTTGATGATGATGGCAAAATTGATCAGGCTGAATTACTGGATGCTCAGAATGCAATCAATTCTGCGAGTGAATCGCAACAGGATGCAAATGCTGCATATATTTATGACCTGAATGGAGATGCCTGCATCAATCATCTGGATATGTATATTATGGCAAGTTTTGTTGGCTACGATTCTTCTGAAATTTCCGACCTTGATTTCAATGGAAATGGTATAATTGATGAGGAAGATCTAAATTCATATATTTCAATTATATATCAATCCATGGATGTTTACTGGTATAATCTTGATTTAAACCATAATGGTGTAATTGATGAGAATGATGCGGAATTTTTGGAAGCGGCTGCAAAATTAAGAGGTCCATCTGATAATTACTACGCATACATGGACAAAGACGACAGCGGCACAATTGATAATGCAGATGTTGAATGGTTTTCTGCCGCATACAAGGCTTCTGGCGATTTGGATTGGGATCATGCCTTTAAAAGAACACTGATCATGCAGGAAAGCGGTGCTTTTCAGGGCAGCTTAAATTTGCATGATACGGATTTGAACCTGAATGGCTGTTCTCTGTATGTAGGCGACTGTATGTCCTTTACAACTGATATTCCGAAATTTTGGTCTGGCAATCAAGGAGCAACACTGAATATTAGCAATGGTTATTTGGAAGTTTCCAATAACTTAGTATTTCGTACCGCTTCTCCAGATGGTTGGGGTGGAAATGCCGGACAAAATATGCGTCTGAATGGCGGTACAGTAGTTATTGGCGGCGATTTTAATTTCGGTCAGGCAAATTGTTATGATACCATCTGGATGACAAACAGTGCAGATTGGCTCGAAGTATATGGCAACTGGAACTACATCACGTTAACTGATATGGAAGGAAAATGGACAGCAGGTAATATCTGTTTCTATGGTTCGACCTGGGAAGTGAATGAAGCTTCTGGTCCGAAATCGATCTACTCTTCCGGTTCACAAGTCATTCATTTTGGTTATGAAGGTGGCAAGCAAACAGTCCTTTGGGACAACTGCGAAACATATATCAATAATGAAGATGGTTCTCTGAATACAGAAAGAACATTCAATTTTGATGGCGGTATTGACTTCATATATGATTTTACTGCTGAAAATTACTGGTTTCGTCCGTGGTGGAGACCTTATGATGAACCGGACTATACCCTTTACCGTAAAGGTTGGGAAATGGGTGATGGTGTGCATCCTGCCACTGGCAATTATACCAAAACATTTGTTGATTTGGCAGTAAAATCTCCGGGTATGGATGCAGACTTTGTCAGAACTTATAATTCGACCAATACAGAAGAAGGATCTTTCGGTATTGGCTGGGATTTTAATTTGGATGTCAGCAAGATAATTCAACCAGCAGAAAACTATTATCAAGTTGTGCTTCCCAATGGTTCAAATACCACATTTAAACAAAACGGTACAAAGTTCGAATGTGAAAATGCACATAGTACGATGGAAAAGAATTCAAGTGGCTATGTTGTCACGCTCAATGATCAAACAAAGTACTATTTTAACAATAAGCTAGAAATGTATCGAATGGAAGATCCACACGGAGATACAATTGAAATTAGTGCAATTGATGGAAATCATGTTCGTACTGTAACGGATTCTACAGGACGACAGTATAAAATTACCTATACTTCTAATGATGCACACAAACGAATTACGAAAATTGAAGATCCGACTTCTGGAAGAATTGTGGAATATACATACGATAACAATAATCAGTTGGCTTCAGCAAAAAGCATATTGGGTGCTGTAGAGAGTTATTCTTATGATGATAAGAAGCACTTGAATAAAATCACCAATTGCTATGACGAAGTTACAGAAGAAATGGTTTATTATTCAGATGGTCGTGTGGATTACCTGACAAATTCTTCTGGTTTGAAGCAGATATATCAGTATGATAAGGCAAAAAAACAAACTTCTATCAAAGAATATGATAATGGAAAATATGTAAAGGAAACCAAGTGCGATTATGATGAAAAGCTGGCAGTAAAGACAAACATTGTTTATACAGACGGTCAGACTTTTGAAATCGAAAAGGCAACCTATACAAAGGATTCTGACGGAAAAAATAAATATGATGAAATTGGTGAATATGCAGATGAAAATGGGAATATCACCAAAAACACATATGATAAAAATGGTAATCTAACAGATGTAATTAATCCAGATGGATCTAAAACATATTCTCGATACAATAGTAAAAATTACATGACTGTTTCTGTTGATGAATGCAATAATGTTACATTAAAGGAATATGATAATACTGGTGTTATGGTGATAAGAGAAGCACAGAGTATTCATCCTTATAGTGATGTATCTGCATTCCTTTCGGATAAGTTTAATGTGAAAGATTATCTGAATAATCATGCAAGCGAATTTGCAATCACAACCTATGAATATTGCACAGCCGGAGAACAACACATTATTCATGGTTTGATTAGGCGATTAATAGACCCAGAAGGTAATGTAACAGAGTACGTATACAATGCAGATGGCACAGTAAAACAAGAATGGAAATATGCTGCTGGTCAATCTAAGCAAGATGGTGGTTGTACATCATATGAATATAATGATATGTTCCTGATTAGCAAAACCACTTCTCCTGGTGGAAATGTGACAGAAACCACTTATGATAAGATGGAAAATGTCGTTTGCCAAAAGGAATATGGAAAAGGCAGTTCACCAGCTGTTACTAGAACGCAGTATGATTTGCTTGGACGTGTTATTAAAGAAGTTTCACCGAATGCGTACGATGCAGCACTGGATAATGGAAGCGAATATGATAGTGGCAATGCAAAAACAAACTATGCTTCTCATACTTACTATCCAAGTGGTCTTGTAAAGACAGATACCGATGCTGTTGGCAATGTTACATCTTATGAGTATGATGCATATGGGAATTTAACTGTTACGACACACCCCAATGATAGTCAGAGCATTGCAGTTTATGATGGATTGGGACGAGAAATCAAAACTTATTTCAAAGATCATAAATATTCTTCGGATAAGTTGATTTTGACAACTACCTCATATGCTTTGCAAAAAAATTGTGCCTTTAAAACATTCAATGGTGTAGAAAAGGCAGTAACTGATTCTGCTCATAATGGCCTTTTAACAACAAAAACACAATATATAACAGCGAAAAAGCAGGTTGTTTCTACTACGCTTACAGATTATCGTGGTAATACGGTACAAGAAAAAGTAAACGATAAAATTAAGCGTACAAACACATATTATGCAAATGGAAATCTTGGCAGTGAAACAGATGCTAAGGGCAATGTTACAAAATATGCTTATGATACGCTGAACAAGCAAACAGCAAAATATACTCCTTTTACCAAAGAGTCTAATGGTACAATTGAGTATAGCATTACTAAAAATGATTACGACAAAAATGGGAACGTAATTTCCGGAGAAACAACTATTCAGAAACAAGGGTCTGGAAAAGAAGCGTGGAGCAAGGTTACATATGCTTACGACTATCTTGGAAATATGACACAAACTGTTCTGTATGGCGATGGCGATACCAAGAACTATACACAATATTTCTATGATAAAGATGGTCTTCGCACTAAAATGTATACCGGTATGTCATCTGAAAATGATACAGACCGATTAGAAACACTGTATGAATATGATGATCACAGTAATCTTGTTCGTACCATTGAACGTTCCAACAATACGGAAACCTACAATTCTGGGACACTTACCTACGACTTAAATAAGAATGTTATACAGTCTATCGATTCTAATGGAAATAGGACGACAAAAACGTATGATGCCTTAAACCGTATTTTAACATCCGATACTGTTTGTGATGATACGAGCAAAAATGTATCCCAAAAAATTTCCTATGACAAAATGGGTCAAACGATTCAAGTTGTTCAAAATGGGAAAACAACAGATTTTATCTATGATGCCCTTGGTCGTTTAACAGAAGAACATAGTCCGGATTGCTTTAAGGGATATTATTATGTAGGCAGTACAGAAAATAAGGAAAAACTGCTGTTAGGTCAGTCAAATCTCTTAATTTACGGTACGACAGAATATGAGTATGATGACGAGATGCGGCTCTCTAAGGTTTCAGATACCGGAAAAGATTCTGTATCTTATACCTATGATGAAAATGGCAATAAGGCTTCTGCAATTTACGGAAACGGGACAAAAACAGAATATTCTTACAATCTTTCTAATCATGTAACTTCGCTTGTAAATAAGAAATCTAATGAGATTATTTCTCAATATGATTATACTTATTACTTAGACGGATCTGATGCTTGCAAAACCCGTACAGAAAGTGGTATAATAGAAACGACGTCATATGATTACGACAGAATGGGACGATTGGTTTCCGAATCGGAGGTTAACGGAAACATCAGCAACAACATCTCATATGAATATGATGATTACAGTAATCGTTCTCAGATGACAGTAAGCGGTGAAGATGACTACGTCACTACTTACAATTATTCTTCAAACGGACATTATACCGGCTTACTTCAGAAAGAAAGTAAGAAAACAGGCGATGTAGTACGGGATACCGTATACACCTACGATGCAAACGGAAATCAGCTGACTAAGAATGATCCGGATGATGGTTTACAGACAAATACTTATGATGGCTTAAATGAACTGATTGGTGTACAGAATGGCGAAATGACCGCTTCCTACACATATGGTTATGATGGTCTCAGAAGAACCAAAACTGTAAACGGGGAAACCACCACACATGTCTATGACGGGCAAGAATTGATGGTGGACATCGGGAAATCTGTATATGAAGCAGATGTCTATGTTCGAGGAACAGGTTTGATTTCCAGCCGTGCGTTCTATAACGGTATGACTAGTGATGTGACATACTATCTTCAGAATGCACACGGTGATGTTGTCAACCTGACCAGCGAAACCGGAGATAAGACGAAAACCTATCGGTATGATGCGTTTGGCGTAGAAAAGAATTCGGATGAGAACGATGAAAATCCCTTCCGGTTCAGCGGAGAGTATTTCGACAAAGAAACTGGAACCATTTATCTTCGTGCAAGATATTACGATCCTGAAATCGGACGATTCATTTCAAGAGATACTGTAACCGGCACTGCAAATGATCCGCTCAGCTTGAATTTGTACACATATTGCAGAAATAATCCGATTCCTTTGAATGATCCAGACGGACATTTCTGGGGTCTTGTTGCAAAAGCTGCAATTGGTGCTGTAATTAATGTAGCAGTTACTGCAGTGTGCGATTATCTGGATGATGGTGAGTTCAATAGCGGAGCTGGAGAATATCTGTCAGCAGCGGCAACAGGCGCCTTATCGGCGGTAATTTCTCCTGCAAAGTGTGCAGAAAACGTTGCAAAACGCATGGTGAAGAGCGGCTTAAAAGAAGCGGCGATCGGTGCAGTTGGCGATGGGATCAAGCAGCTTGCAGATGGAGAATTTGATCCGAAGGAAATGGCAATCAATGCTGGAAAGAACTTTGTCAGCGGAGCATTAAACGGCAAGTTCAATGCAAGCTGTTTTGCTGCTGGTACGATGATCGAAACAGCGGATGGTGACCGTCCGATCGAAGAAATTCAGATTGGAGATTTGGTTCTTTCTGCAAATCCGGAAACGGGAGAAATTGCGTACAAGCCTGTTGTCAATACCTATGTTCATGTAACAGATACGGTACTCTATCTGACGATTGATGAAGAAATCATCGAAACGACAGAAGACCATCCGTTCTGGGTAGAAGGACAAGGTTGGACAAGTGCAAAGTTATTGCAGCCCGGCGATGTGGTTCGGCTGAAGGATGGTTCTACACAATGCGTAGATAACATTGAAATTGTAGAACTGCCGGAAGGCGAGTATGTTGCAGTTTACAACTTTGAAGTCGCTGATTTCCATACTTACTTTGTTTCTGATTATGATGTTCTGGTTCATAATAAGTGTAAAAAGCCTAATGGATATGAAACAGGCGATATTGACAGACATGGTAATTTATCTCCACAAAAAAATCGAAAAGTAGGTCATACTAATTCTGCGACTGATGGATATGTACAATCACATCACATAATTCAAGATGAATGGGCAGCTAAGAATATACCTGGTTATAGGCGAAATGATGCCCCGGCTATATTGTTAAAATCCAAATCTGGTTCTGCTCATGCTTTAATTAGTTCTAGTCAAAGAAAACGTAGAAAAACCTTAGGCTATGCGACAAGCTTAAGAGATGAGTTTAATTTTTCTTACTCTTCTATGATAGATGCTGGTGTAAGCAAAAAATCTGCACAAAAGGCTATTAAGAAATCATATAAATATTTTAATAGCTTAGGAGCAATTTAGGAGAACATGTAATTGGATTATAATATAGTTAAGCAAAATTCTGGAATGAATGATAATGAATTACACGATTTAGTCAAAGAATATAACATACAATTTCCACAGGCATATATTGAGTTCTTAAGATACTCTAATGGATTTCAATCTATAAACTCCGATTTAATCTATAATTCTAAAGAAATTAAAGAACGTAATCAATATTACGAGATTGATAAATATATGCCGGACTATTTTGCAATAGGGGATTTCGATGGAGAGTATGTATATTTGATGAGGAAAGACGTTCTTTCAAAAGATGTATTTATGTATAATTATACTGCACTAGCAGTAAGTAATTGCTTACCAGAACGTGTGTTTCAAGATTTTTATTCATTTATTGATTTTATTTCCAAAGATAGATTTACTGAAGAAGATGTTGATACAGATTGCTATAGCATATCTTTAATTAAGCCTATCAGCAACATAAAATTGATTGTAAAAATAAAAAAAATTTTTAATTGCTCTGGAGATTTGAAGTCTTTACTAAACAATTGTAAAAATCCACCATTTACGATAAAGAAAAATATTACTTTTGGACTTTGTCAAGTTTTGATAAAACAGGTTCCTGAAATAGCCGAAAATATAGAAATAAAAAAGCAGATAGGTAAATTATATTGAAAACAAAAATCAAATTTGAAACAAAAACACGTTGCAAAGAAAGAGAAAGCATGAGAAAGACATATGAAAAATATGCAGAAATCTATGATAAACTTGTTGAAAATAAAGTTTATGGTACATTGCATCATTATTTTCATCCAGAAGATTATGCTTTTGAAGTGTTTCCTGATCTTTCAATGCTGTATAAAAATCTAGAAGATAATTATTATACAGCAAGCAGATATCGGTATTGGATACAATCCATATGATGCCTTGGATGATGTGGAAGAACATGAAAAATATTTGTATCAGGCAATTGCTGTACAGGAGATTTCTCTTGCCAAGAAACATGCAACTTGCTGTCCAGTGATTCAATGCATGCTGTTGGAACAGTATGAGAAAGCAAAAGAATTGTTGATGATGGATACCGAAGAAACCGATATCGATACAGAAGTGGATTTTATTCATCTTCCATGGGTAAAGAATATTTATCTTGCCATGTTGAATGGGGATGAAAATGCGTTCAATGAACAACTGGCAAAAAGAATCAACCAATATCGGAGAAGACCAAGTGAATATCAGCCACATGTAGATGCAACTTCCATCGCAATGATCTGGTTTGCAAAACGATTGAACTTAAAATGCAAATTTCAAGTATCTGAGATCCCAGAGTATTTTTTGTTAGAGCATCATCATGAAATTCCAGTAGATTGCAGATTAATTAACCTGCACAATTGTGAAGTTGCTTTTCAAAAGTGGGGAAAACAAACACCAACATTGGAAGAAATTCGTAGCAAACTTTTTATACAGGCAGGAGAATTGCATTGAAAACAAAAATCAAATATGAATCAACAAAACGACAAAAAGATATTGCAAGGTCTAAAATCGCATATCAAAAATATGCAAAAAGGATTGATGAACCTGTTGAACTGCAAATATATGAGGAATTGCATCATTTCTTTCACAAAGAAAATGTTCCAGCTGCTGGAGCAATTCAAGATGCCACAAGTTTGTATTACGTTTTTCAGAGCATTTATAACCTTGCAGCAAAATATAGGTACTATATTGATAATGATATCCGTACTACTTTTCAGTACTATCGGATGGGTGCTATTTATTATGCAATGGCATATCAAGAAATGCAGCAGGCTTGTCCAGTGGATGAAATTGTGATGGATTATATGAATGACATTGAAACACATGAAAAGTTTCTTTATCAGGCAATTTCCGTTGGAGAATGGGAACTTGCAAGGGAAAATTCCACCTCATGCCCAGTGATACAAGCCATGTTATATGAAAATTATGCAAAGGCAAAAGAATTGTTGTTGATGGACACAGAAGAACCAGATGAAAGTCAGGAAGCCTATTTTATTCATCTGCCATATTTGAAAAGAATTTATCTTGAAATGCTAAATGGCGATGAACAAGCATGGAATGAACAGCTTGCAAAACGAATCAATCAATATAGAAAACGTCCATCTGATTATCAGCCTGTTGTAGATTTTGTATCCATTTCACTTATGAAAATGGCTCAAAAATTAAATCTACAATGTCAATTCAAAGTAGAAGAAATACCAGAATATTTTTTTGAAAGCATTCACATCATTGAGAGAATGGATTGTAAAATCATTGATCTGAAAAAATGTGAAGTTGCTTTTCAAAAGTGGGGAAAACAAACGCCTACATTGGAAGAAATTCGTAGGGAATTGTTTTGATGTATATTCTCAATCAAAACAGAAAATTAAGAGGAAAGTTTTATTTCCTAACAGGAGGTAACATTGGGCAGACAATTTCATTTCTTTATGGGAGAAAAAGAGGAAGAAGAATTAAAAAGGTATTTACTAGATTCTAATGTGAAAATATTGTTTGAAGGAAAAAATCCAACACCAGTGGAGATAACAGAGTTTCCCCCTGCTTTTTCGGATAGAGGCTGGTTTATGGTGTATCTCTACAAGGAAGAATGGGGCGAATTGGTAATGAAAGATGTTTTAACTGAGAGGAAATATCTTGATGTTTTTTCTTCACCGATTATCGAATTTAGCCGAACAGTTATTCGAGAGCATGCAAAAGAAATAACGCCTGGACGCATTTGGTTTCAAAATCGTTATTTTAAAGGAGATACGATTTTAAACAAATGCAGGGAGATGACTCGTTTTTATCAAGCGTTAGCAAGACAAATCAAAAAAATTCTTCCTAAACATAGAAAACCATTGGCAGAAGGAAATACAACCATATATTGTAGTGATTCCATAAAAGAAATGCTGGATAATGGCTATCGAATCATGTAAGCATTTATATATTAAAAGTAGTGACACTCGCTTCCTATCAGGAGAAGTTCGTATTGACAGAAAATAAAGAAGGTGATTTTCATAAAGGCAAATACGATATATGAAGTTTCATTAGAAGATGCCTCCATTTACAAGATAGAGATCTTGAAAAGTGATATTTCTATTTACATACAGCTATACAATGCGAAAAGAGTTAAGATAATTTTTTTGAACTACTATGGAATCATAGATTATCATGCGATTTGTCAAGAAATTGGAGATTTTGAAATCCAGCATGATTCCGATTTCATACAGCAGATTATCTCGGAAGAGATAGAAAGCATATATGGATGGATTAACATTCACGCATTTTCGTCTTTTTGAAACGTGGAAAAGGAAAAAAATACTGGAAATTGTATGTGAAAAAATAGAGGTAGAATATTTGTAATCATAGCACTGTATGCATATTTACGATTGTATAAAGAAAAATATATGAATGGGAGACGATATATGATTTTTGGTTTCCTACAAGCAATTATGGATTCCGCAGTGATTCAACTTGTGCGAGACTGGATCTTTCAATTATTAAGCAAGATTCAACAGGAATACAATGATTATAATTTAATTACTGATTAAAATAGATTCAGTCATATTGAGAAATCTTTGAAGACATCCTGTGCTTCTTTCATTTCTTTCTGAGAAAAGGCACATAAAACAACATTCACATCATAATCTGGAAATTTATCGCAAAACTGCTTATATGCTTGATAACATTGCTTGGTGGATTCCTTGACTGGATTTGCTAAAGCACCACCAAAAATCCCAGCACTAATCAATGGAAAGGCAATGCTATGCAAGTTACTATTTTTAAGAACAATAAGAGAATGATAATATGCTTCAAAAAGCTCTTTAAATGCTTCGGGCGTGGCATTAAAGTCAGGCCCTACAGCATGAATGATGTACTTAGCATTCTTAATGCCAAAAGCAGGAGTGATGGCTGCTTCTCCATCTTGTAACGGCGTGTTAACTTGCGAACAAGCATGTGTCAGTTCCATGTAACCTGCTTTATTAAAAATAGCACCGCAGATACCGCCACCCGCTGCAAGATATTTGTTTGCAGCGTTGACAATCGCATCAACTTCCTGTTCCATACAGGAATCATTAATCAATTTCAAATTACTCATGATAAATCCTCCATATGACAAAAGTATTTTGCTGCTTCGGATATTTTATTAATAGTATAGCACTAAATTTTTAGAATGTCAAGTTTAATCATGCAAACAAGATGCGAGTATTCCGGCATCTTTTTAATATGAATTTATTTAGTCTGAATCTATGTATAGGTGCAAACTTGTCTGTGAGCAGTGAGAAATTGTGTAAATTAAGATGAAATTAAAGGGATGATAAATATGACGAAAGTCGAACTTGAAAGAAAATTAAAAGACATGAATATAAAGGAAACCATGTACGATTTAAATGGCGGACTGCCAAATGAAGCATATTGCATGGAAGAAATAGGGGGTAAGTGGTACACTTACTATTCAGAACGAGGACACCGTACTTCCCTGAAAGCGTTTGAAACAGAGCAAGAAGCTTGTTCGTATTTCTTAGATTGGATCAAGAATCACTAAAAAATAGCAGTTCTGTCCGGCAAACAGTGGGCAGAATTGCTATTTTTATTTTAAAAAGAGCATTGTATGAAAGAAACGCCTTGATTTCTTTTCGAATTTATGGTATGCTAAAAAACGGAAGTGCTGCATGGTGAGAATTGATCGAATGCCTTCGCATTTCTAGTTGAAAAACCAACATGAAGAGTATACGGGGAAATGCAGTCATTAAAAATCGAAATGCGGTTGCAGATTGTGTACAGTAGATTCGATTGAAACTTTTAGGAGGATGTTAATCATGAAGAGAAAAAGAATCAAGGCTGCTGTTTGTGCGGCAGTGATGGCATTTATACTATTTGGAAGTCTATGCCCAGTAGACTACCACTTTATGCGGGAAACATCTGTGACTGCTTCTGCGGAAGCGGCGATTTGGGATGGAACGGAAGATACTTCTTGGTATTATCGGGAACACGATGTGATTGTAAGTGAAAACGGAGAACGAATTGCTATATTCAATATTCGCACAGCAGAAGAACTTGCTGGACTTGCCAAACTTGTTAGAAATGGCAACAGCATGAAAAATACCATGATTAATCTGGTTTCTGATGTTACCTTGAATGACACCACGAATTTCGACAATTGGGACGAGCAGCCCCCTGTAAACAATTGGACGGCAATTGGTGCAGTTCCAATTGAAGCCCCCAATGTGAATGTGGTAATGACCATACAGCCAGAATGCAGAAATACGGTATTTGCGGGTATGTTTAATGGGAATGGTCATACAATCTCCGGCATGTATTCTCTGCATCACAATTATGCAGGATTGTTTGCAAGAACATCCGGCATTATCACCAATGTAATTGTGAAAGACAGCTATATTCAGTGTATCAATACACAGAAAGTTGAGAGCGGTGACACAGCATTATGGGAAGCGTGTGCAGGCGGAATTACTGCAATCTGTGACCGAGGTGTCATTTCTCATTGTGAATTTGACGGTAAGATTTTTGCAAGCGGTCTGAATCAAGTAGGATATGGAACACATGGCAGTTTTGCAGGCGGAATTGTTGGAAAATTCAGCGATGATGAGAACGGCGTTGCAGCCGTTGTAATGATGTTTGCTCTTGTTCCGGCTGGATTTCTCATCAATCCGGCATTGTTTTTGACGGCATCTGGTCAGCAGGTGATAACAGACCCTGGAATTTATAGCTGTATCAATCGAGGCAGCATCTATACAGAACATGGTACAGATGAAAACGGTGCAGGTGGAATTATAGGAGCAGGGGGACTTTACACGGTTCGCAATCCAGATTTTGCAGTGTTCTATTGCTTAAATCTGGGTGAAGTGCATGCAGACCATCAAAATATTGGTGGAATGGTCGGAGAAGGATACAAGTTTTCGGAACAGAAGAGTTATTATACAAACTGTGAAAGAAGCAGTGAAAATGATGATGCAATCAACTTTGTAGATGCTGGAATGAGTCTGGAAGAGGTTGCAGAGGAGATGGACGGCAATTATAAGTATGAAAATGGTGCAATCATGCTGAATTTTGACGGAAATACAAAAGAAGAGCCCTCTGAAACCATGAAAAAAGAAACGTTTACAAGAGAAACCGTGAAAAAAAATATTACCATGCCAGCACCGGAATTATCCTGTAGTTTTCTGACTCATTATTTCGGAACCGTTGTTGATAAAGATAATGTTCAAGTTTCTACAAGCACAAATTCGGAGGTTTCCAATTGGAGCATTGATGTTGCAGGCGACCCGAAGTTTACGGATATTTATTTGAACGATTTCACCATTTATGATTTAGTCCCAGAAGTCACTTATTATGTGCGGGTACAGGGAAGAACGCTGTCAGACCGAACAGATCCGGAATGTGAATATACCGATTATGGTTATCTGTCGATTACTTTGAAGGATGATGGATCACTTGACGTAAATAAGGATTTTGTAGCAGAAGACGAGAAAATAAAAGGCGATGTAAATGCAGATGGAGCATTGAATGTATCGGATGTTGTTCTTCTTCAAAAATGGCTGCTGGCAGTTCCAGGTATAAAGCTGGGTGAGGGAGAAGTAGCGGATTTGTATGAAGATGGCAATTTGAACGTGCTGGATCTTGCTGTCATGAAGCAAAAACTAAGCATCCAATAACCCCTGCTCTGTGGCGAACAAGACTGCATTTTAAGAAATAAAAAGAGGCTGATTCCAATGCGGTGGTAGCAGGGAACCAGCCTTTCTTTTTTGCTCGAAAATGGAGGTTATTAAAAGTCGGGAATGCCTGAAACATGCAAGCAGTGTTTTATTTGGATGGTGTGTGATGGAGTTCTTCTCTAACCATCATAAGGGCGTATCCCAATAAGTTTTGTCCTTTCCATGCATGGATGTTAAATCGTGCCGGATCTGTCATGGAAATGCCAATTCCCCAAATGAGATCGTGCACCGCACATTCTGCTAAGATGGCCTCGCCTGTTTCCAGCAATTTTTGAGATAGATCATCATTCTGTCTGAATTTTTCAAGCAACCCTTTATATACAATGAGTTGCCGAACGCCGTTCCAAACAGAGTTGTTATAGTTTGAAACGCATCTTCCGAGGTTTTTTATTTCTCCCGGATTTGAAGTGCAGAGTATTTGTGATGCAATCTCTGTATCTTTAAAAAGCAGAGCTTTCTTGTGCATCATGTATTGTTCCATAGAAGAATATTTTATGCCGTCCACGACAAAATCAGACAAATACCAGTTGCTGAAAGATCCGTTGATTTCCTCTGGACGATGAAATCCGATGACTGTTTTCATTTGCTTACTCCTTTTCATTATAACAGAATTATAGAAACGATTTCAAATCCTTTTAGGGAGCAGGTGCAATCGTTTCCCTATGCAAATTTGTCCTCTATGAGAGAAACAATGTAAGCTTCTAATTCTTTTTGATTTTCGACTTCTTGCGTAATGCCATACAAGCCTTGCTTGCAGGATGCATCCCATTTTATTAAAAAGGTTAAATCCATCGCATCTAATGCCGTATCTACGCCCAACTTTTCAATTTTTTCATAAGAAGGATGCTGATATAAAACTTGTTCCTCTTTCTTCAATCGGAATACCAACATACTGTAGAGCGGTTCGCCAACAATTTCAATGTGTACAGCATACTCCTTGCCGAGATAGTTGGCTAGGATTTTGTTTGCGATTGTTTCGGTGTGTGATTTTGTTCTGTGCAGCAGTTCTGAGATTTGATTTTCCGGATAACCGCAGGTTTCTTGTGTGGTGTCTTCATAGGAGATCTGATTTTTTATCAAACAGGAAAGGTCATCCAGAAGTGGATTTAGCTTGTTTTTTGCTGCAATTGGTTTTGAATGGTTCTTGAACTGCAAAACTGTGCCCGAATTTGTGACAATGATTTTCTCAAGCTCTGTTGGGAAAATCTCTTTGCTGAAAATTTTTCTTTTGCAGATGATTTTTCCGTTCTCTATCAATACGTTCATCGTTGCTCCTGATTTTTATTTTTCGGATATCGAATCAAATCATGTTCATATACCTTTTCCTTGAATTTTCTATCTTGAACGTGCTCGAATCCAATGTGTTCATATTTTTTCATTTTTAAGATGCCGTCGGTTGATACAATGCAGGGAACGCCGAGTGCATCTGCTCGGTCAAACGCAATTTGAACGAGTTTCCGCATATAGCCTTGATTTTGGTAGGCTTTTTTTACTACGAGCATTTCAATTTGAACGAAGTCTTGATGGGCTTCTTTCAGCTTGCTTTCTAGGGATGTTCCAGAAGCTTTCATATCCTTGAAAAATTGGATACTTCCTTTGAGTCCCATGCCTTTTACCGTGCCAAGAATGAGATCTTTCAGACCGCCAAAACAAACCTTGCTGGTCGGCTCGGAAATCATGATATAGCCTTCTTCTTTTTCGCTGATGGTATGTAACCAACCGCTTTTGATTCCAGCCAAGGCGAACCCTTTCATATATGCCTCCGTGCCGGATTTTCCTTTGCACAGGTAATAAAGCCCTTCTTCCTGTGCTTCATATTGGTATTCACTAAAAGCTTTTACGATTTCCTGCATGGATGCTTCAGAGATCCGTTTCAATTTCATCTTTAATCCTACCTTTCATTTTGTGTGTTGAAAACTTTGTGGGCTTGAAAAACGGGAATTTATTAGTTGTAATGATATTCAATCCATTCTCCATTTTTATAAATTTCCAGTTCTCCCCACTTTGGTTTGCCAATATTTCTTCCTTTAACTCTTAAAGGCAAAAAAGCATCAGGTTGACAATATGGTAATGGGTCATCAATTTCTTTCCAACCATTTTCATCAATTTCATCTTTCCAATCTTCTAGTGCATCAGATAAGTCATGGTAGTGATTATCAAAAGAACATTGTACATCATCTTTTGAACAATAAAGAAAAACAAATGCACCTTCTTTTTGGGTTTCATATATCATAATCTTATAAACAGTATCTTTTGCATTGCATTTATATGGTTTTTTAAAATATGCCCATTTTCTCATATAAAAATCTCCTTGCACTATGTATATGCAGATGATTAAATTCCGATTTGTAAAGCAAATGTTTCACATTTAATTTTATTAATGGTTTTCAATCTAATTTTGATAAAAACTCATCGATGTCATTAGCAATTATGCCATTCGGATTTTCTTCATAAACATCAAAATAACCATATCCACAATCTATCCACTCAACATTACCTGTATCATTATTGAACAAAATCAAAAAATCTCCCATATCCGTATTAATAACACCAATCCAAGCTCTATGTCCAAAATCGTGCCCGCCAGTCCAGCTTGTAAAGGCATATTTAATCTGTATATGTGCATTTTCAAGCGTTCTTATAGGATATAATTCATAAGATAATCTTCCTTCACATCCATTAAATGAGAACCATGTATCAAATCGTTCGTTTCCGGTTTTCTGAATAAAATCCGTTTCATTCAGAATAAAATCACCTGAGATTGTTTTTTGTTCTGCACATAATATTCTTGAGTAGAAATTTTTTAAATCATAATGCAAAGGAAATCCAATTGTTTCTTCTACCTTCAGCCAATCAATTTTTATTGTGTCAGCAGTTGCATGAATCAATTCTTTAAGCGTGATCATATTTTTACCTCTCATCCAAATTCCGATTTGTCAAGATTTTTTGCTTGTTTGTGGATGTATTGCAAGTGACTGAAACAGCAATATCTACTCTCGTTTCCACACCATTTCATAATCTTTTTCACCCGTTGCTTCATCTAACCCTTCGCATTGGATTTGAAATCCTTCTCTTTGATAGAAACGAATTGCTCGTGTATTTTTCTGGTACACGTTTAAAGACAGTTTTGTTTTTTTCTCTTTTAAGAAATCCAGGAGCAGCTTGCCGATGCCGTGTGACTGCATTTCATTTGCAACAAAAAGTCCCTCAATGAATTCGCCGTTTATCCCGATAAAACCTTGTATGGTTTGATTTGTTTCGTATACATAGACTTCTGTTTGCGGCAGCGTGTTTTTTACGAAATCCAGATGGCTTTCCCAGTATGCAGCAGGAATAAAAGCATGTGCGTTTCGATTGGCGGTCAACCATATTTCAGCAACACGGTTGATATCTGTTTTTTGAAGTTTTCTGATTGGCATGCTTGTCCTCCAATTCCGATTTTATTTTTTTACAGAGTTCGAATTTCTTTTTCTCATTGCTGTATATTTCGCAAGTTCTCGTTCTAGAAGTAGTTCGCTTGAAAATTTGGGAACTTGATAAACTGGAAGTTGTGTTTTTGATTATTCAGAATCCACCGTAATGTTTTAAGGTTTCTGCTGCAATTTCAGAACCGACATTCATAGCCTTTTCAATATTATTTTCGAGCATATATGAGCAGACAAATCCGGCGTGATAGCTGTCACCACAACCGGTCGTGTCAATTATGCTTTCAACTTTCACAGCTTGCACTTTGAATTCCTGTCCATTAAAGTATGTAACGCTTCCACGTTCTGCAAGTGACACGTTGAACAGGCAACGGTATTTATTCGATAATTCTTTGAACCTCGGCAGGAGTTCTTCCGAGCCGCTTATCATAAAGAAATCAACATGCGGAGCAAATCGTTCCATATCTGCAAAATCTCTATATACATCAAAATCTACCGCAAGCTTAAAGCCAAGAGTTTCCTTCAGTTCAACTACTTGCGAAAAACACGAAGCCCAGAAATGAACAAAGACTACATCGGACCTTGATAAGATTTTGATTTCATTATCATTCAGTACGATGTTATCGAGAATTTCTCCGTTCCATGAATCATCTTTATAATACCTATCGCCCGATTCTGTAAGGTAAGTCATATTATTTGCAGTCTGATACCTTTCATCAATGCGTATATGGTTTTTATCAATATCAAGCTTTGATATTGAATCCATTATCGCTTCTGCATATTTATCTTTTCCGACAACACCAAGAAGCGTAACATCTATATCCTTAAAGTGCGAGGCATGAGCAGCAAAATTCAATGCTTCTCCTCCCGGTCTGATTATTTCAGTACCGTAAAAAACATCTGCACATATACAAGGAAGTGCAGTCAGCTTAATTTTATTCATTATACCACCTCACAAATTCTGATTTTTCAAATTCTGTTGGAGGAATCTCTCGTTGAAAATTCTTCCTCTGCATATTATTTTCCGTCTTCTACAAAAATTTTATTGTTACTCCTGATTTTTATTTTTATTATATCAATTTCTTGCTTTCTTTACAAGTTCTATTTTTTAAACAAGTTCTGGAAGAGTTGAAAACATTTTTATTTGTAGGGTCACCTAAAGTAAGTTAACTTGAATAATTGTCATTTTGCATTTCTTATTTTTCATAATGATCCTACCTCTTTTTCTTAAAAAAATAAATGTTACTGATGCATTTTCTGTGCAATTCAGGGTTGACAAACTGATATAGGCATGCTATAATACTAAACGGAAACATTTTACATGAATGTTCTCGGCAGATACGTTAGCTATAACTAACTGCAAAGGTAGTGATATATTGACAAAAAATTTTATAGGAATTCGATGATGACTGATAAGGATATTCGTATCGAGTGTTGTTAGCATCATTGTGGGCGAATTTTTCTAGATAATGGGGTATTTTAGCCAGTATAGACGGGCTTATTTTTTGAAGTTGCAGTTAGTTATAACAAACTGAATGCCATGTATTTAATTGTTGTTTTATAGGATGATAGCATGATGAGTTGTACAATATGATCAAATAAAAAGGAGTAATGATAGATGACAAAAACGGAAGAAAGAATATTGAAAGTATGGCAGGAGGTGTTTGGGCGAGAAGATTTTGGAATAGATGATGATTTTTTTGAATTGGGAGGTAATTCCCTTATGGCTATGCGTATATATATGAAATTATCAGAAGAAGTAGCCGGATTGGAAATAGATGATTTTTTTGAATGTCTCTCTGTTCGTGCGATTGCAAAAAAAGTAGATGGAAAAATAGAACAATGATAAAATCTAATATATATAATTATGAAAATATTTCCCTAAAAGTAAGGAGGATTTTATGAAGAAGATTGGAGTAATTGGCTGCGGTGGGATGATCGGTCCTATTATTTGCAATTATCTTTTGCATGAAGATGTGGAAATTATTGGCGGTCAGCGGAGTAAACCTGATTTTTCCAAGTATCCTGAAAATTTCAAATGGAAACATCTTGATATCAATAATGATGACGAACTTTTGGATTTTTGCAGTGAGTGTGACGTTGTGCTCAATTGTGCAGGTCCTGCATATATTTTGTTTGAAAAGGTGGCACTTGCTTCAGCAAGGGCAGGTGCAGTGTATGTTGATGTCACAGATGCATTAATGTTTAATGATGAGATTATTTCAAGAGTATCTGGAAAAGGGAAGTTTTATATAGCTGCAGGATATTATCCCGGAATAACCGGTGTAATGCTAAAAAAAGTAATTAAACAATTTGATAAGATAAACAGTTTGATAGGGTATTCTGGAGGTTCAGAAGTATATTCTGTTCTAAGTTGCCTTGATATAATAATGAGTGGTTCAAGTCCACATTGCATTAATGGGTATTATAAAAATGGAGAACCTGTTAAATGTGGGAATGGCTTTGAAAGTTGTGATGAAAAACTGTTTGGAAAAAAAGTAATGATGAAACAATTCCTCGGCAATGAGTTGTATTCTGTATTGAAAAAATATCCTAAAGATTGGATAGAAGAATGCCATTGGTATAATATTACAAGTGATAATGTGATAGGGCTTATGGCAATGAAATATTATCAACTTTGTAATCGAATGGATTTTCATCAACTTTATTCTGAGTTATCGACATACTTGGAAGAAATTGAAACAAAAACACCAGATGATGAGTGGTCTTCATTATATATTGTTGCAGAGGGGCTGAAGAATGATGAGATAAAAACGGTTAAGCTTCGTATTGATTTAAAGAATACTATGGATATAACGGCATATGCAGCAGCATCGATGGCACTTGTGGCACTTGAAAGAAATGATGATATTGGGATATACTGGGCAAATGATATTCTTTCGGAAGATATAATGGAAGATTATAGAAAAAAGTGTACAGAAAAAGGGATATATTGCGGTTGGCAATTTAATGAAGAATATGAATTATGATATAAGGATCATTGTATAAAATCAATGGATAATGGGGAGTGTAAGAAGTTATGAAGATATTTTGTTTGCCTTATGCAGGAGGTTCATCATCTGTATTTGCAAAATGGAAAACATATATGTCTCGTGATATAGAAATAGTTGCCCCCGAACTTGCGGGAAGAGGCACTCGTTTTAATGATGAGAAATATGTTTCTATACAGTCTGCTGCGGATGATATTTACAGTATCTTTTTAAAAAAGATAAATCGGAACGAAAAATTTGCAATATTTGGGCACAGTATGGGATGCTTTATTGTTTATGAATTATATCGGAGAATATATGCAGAACCCGGATTAAGGAAAAATCTTGTACATATATTTATGTCAGGTAACTACGCACCACACCTCAATAACGTTCATCAACATCATACAGAATTTTATAAGATGGGAAATGAAGGGATGAAACATGAGCTAAAAAGGCTAGGAGGTGTATCTGATGAAGTGCTTGATGATCCGCTGTTTACGAAATATTTTATGCCTATAATTCGTTCTGATTACTATATTACGGAAACCTATATTCCAGAGAAGATAGTAAAGTTTTGTTGTGGCTGCACGGTTTTCAATGGTGTGGAAGATGATTTGACGGAAGAGGATCTTACGTCATGGAAGAAATATTCTCCTTGTGGTTTTTCAATAAAGAATTTCCCAGGAAATCATTTCTTTATCAACGAACATTGTGACTTAGTAATAGGGCAAATAAGGAAGATACTTGGAAAACACATTGAAAATATTAGAAAGAATGATGTGAAATTATGAATAGATGGATATGCAATGAGAGAGTAAGTGGGAAGGGAAATGTAAGTTTATTTATTTTCCCGTGTTCGGGAGGAACAGCATCTTCCTATCATAAGTGGCATGAGTACTTGAACGAGGAGATTGACATATATCCTGTTCAATATCCTATGAGAGAAAAACGGGCTAAAGATCCTATGCCGGACTCTATAACAGAGCTTGCACAGCAATTTTGTGATGCGTGTATTGACCTTATAAAGGAAAAGAAGTTTGCTTTTTTGGGTCATTGTGCAGGTAGCCTTGTAGGTTATGAATCAGCATTATATTTGAAAGAAAAATACGGTCTAACATTGACATCACTTTTTTCTGTAAGTATTCCTGCACCGAATAAATTCAATCCGACCTACTTTGAAGGAAAACCTGTAAGTCAACTTGATAAGGATGAATTTATCCGATTTTTAAAAGCGTTTATGCCGCTTGATGATGCATTTTATAACAATAGATTTGTTATGGAGTATTATAGAAAATTAACAGTAAAGGATTTCAGCTTGGCTGAAGGATATGGATATAATAAAAGTGTTCCATTAGATGGAGATATTATTTCATTTATGGGAAAAGAAGATCCTTATATGTCTGAAGCTGATAGCATGTTGTGGAAAGATTTCACGCTAGGGAAATTTGAAAATGTTATGCTGGATGGTAACCATGATGTGTGCGAAACTTGCAGCAGAGACATTTGCAATTATATTCAAAAGAGTTTAACGCCGGAAAAAACAGATATATTTTGGGAGGAACAATGAATAAGAAGTATTTGCCATTATCGGATGTACAACGCTCTTATTTTTATGGGCGTAGTAAAGGAACTTTTTTAGGAGGGATTTCTACTCATTTTTATATTGAGTGCATAACAGACCTCGATACATGCAAATTGGAGAAAGCACTTAATAGTGTAATAAAAGAACAGCCATCATTAAGATCCTATATCACTTCTGATGGTATGCAGTGTTTTATGGATGAACCCCCTCAATATTATAAAATAGAAGAAATCGATGTTTCTGATCTTCCTGAACAGGAACAGAAGGAAAAGCTGCTTGAAATAAGAAAAAAATGGTCAAGCCGTATTTTTGATCTTGACAGTTGGCCCATGTTTGGATTTAACATGTTTGTTATGAGCAAAAATAAAAAAGTAGTAATAATTGACTCAGACATGATGATAATGGATGGGCTAAGTACAGAAATATTGATTGAGTCTTTGTATAAATATTATGAAAAGAATGAGCCTGTACAGGAAATATCTATAGAAGCTTTTGAAGATTATATTGCTTTTAAAGATCAGAAAAAAACTAAAAATTATGATGATGACAAGACTTTTTGGAAAGAGGTCATCACAGAGTTGCCATCAGGACCGCAGTTTGAAAAGATAGAAAACAATGAAGAATATACATTTGATACACGAGAAACTATTATTTCTGCGGATAAATGGGGAGCTAAAAGTCAGGAACTAAAAAGTAAACGAATTCTCCCATCTGTTTATCTTACTACTGCTTATGCAAAGTTGCTTTCAAAGTGGTGTGGTCAGAGTAGAGTAACACTTAATATGACCGTATCCAACAGAAAAAGCAATGATAATTCTATTTTTAATGCCATGGGCGATTTTACAGAGGTTATGCTTGTAGACTTTGATTTTAGTATGAAAAAAAGTCTTTTAGAAGTGGCAAAAGAAACACAGAAAAAAATAAGTGTCCGAAAAAAACATGGAAGCGTTGCAAGTTCAGAGATTATCAAGGACTATATGGCTTTAAACGGAAATGGAAACGGTTTTCCGTTTCCTGCGGTATGCACTTGTATGTTGTTTGACCTTGCGGGTAGCAAATGGGATTGGCTAGGTAAAAGACAGTTTCAAATTAGTCAAACGCCACAGGTTATTCTTGACAATCAGATTTCTCTTAAAGAGGGACGACTTTGTATTCATTGGGACTTTTTGAGAGAGTATTTTCCAGAAGGCAGAATAGAGAGTATGCAGAAGGAATATGGTAGCATTATCACAGATGATACGGAAAAACTTCAACAACAGTATGATTCTTATGCTTTTCAATACAATAATACATTTAAAGAAAAGCAAAAGAATACGCTTGTAAAATTGTTCTTAGAACAGGTGAAGAAAGTTCCTGAAAAAACAGCAGTTGCAGATATGAAGCAAAGTTATACCTACCATGAACTTGACTATTTTTCTGATATTATTGCAGGATATGTTGCAAAAAATACAAAACCTGCATCTGCTGTTATCGTAAGAATGACGAGAAGCAGAAACTTTATTGCTACAGTATTGGGCATTATAAAAGCAGGAGGATACTATATTCCTGTTGCACATAATTGTCCTCAAAAGCGACTTGAATTTATAATGGAACAGTCCGAGAGTGAAATGATACTTACTGATGAACATGTAAAGGATATTCTGACCGTTAATCAGTGGGAACAGCATTATGATCTATCAAATCCTGATGGAAAGGCTTATGTTATATACACATCTGGAAGCACAGGCACACCTAAGGGCGTTGTCATAACGCATGATGCTGTTTGCAACACCATAACAGATATCAATGCCAGATTTTCTGTAACGAGTGATGATAAAATAATTGGAATATCCTCTTTTAGTTTTGACCTTTCGGTTTATGATATTTTTGGTGCACTTTCTGCTGGAGCACAGCTTAAACTTGCTCCTTCCGCATATGATATGCACTTGATAAAGGATATTATGACAGAACAGGCTGTTACTATATGGAACACAGTTCCATCCATTATGGAACTTCTCGTAAATAATCTTGATAAGGGAAGAAAATACGAATCATTGCGTACGGTATTGCTCAGTGGTGACTGGATACCGTTGAATCTCCCACAAAAGATACGGGATATTTTCCCAAATGCACAAGTCATTAGTTTGGGCGGTGCAACAGAAGGCTCTATTTGGTCAATATATTATCCAATAGAGGGAATTGAAAAGGATTGGAATTCGATTCCTTATGGTTATCCTCTTGAAAATCAGAGTATCTGGATATTGGATGATGATGATCAAATTTGTCCTTGTGGAATTCGTGGTGAGATTTGTATAGGTGGCAGAGGCGTTGCTAGTTGTTATCTCAATGATGAGGAACGCACAAAAAAACAGTTTTTCAAGCATGAAAAGTTGGGCTATTTATATAGAACAGGAGATCTTGGATTTCTTTCGTCAAAGGGTTATGTAGTATTTTTAGGGCGTAAGGACTTTCAGGTAAAACTTCATGGCTATCGGATTGAGTTGGGTGAAATAGAAAGCTGTTTGTGCCGGTGCAAAAATGTATCTGAAGCGGTAGCAGAAGTTAAAGAAGTTAATGGCGTTCAAAAACTGTTTGCATACGTTACGCCTGTATCTGTTTCAAGAACATCGGAAGCAAGTGAAAATGATACATATGACAGTGAGAATACGATAAGAGTATTTACCGCTGATGGCGAGGAAAAGTATATTCTACCATCAGACGATACCAATCACCAATATCCGAATATAGCTGACATGTATTCAGCACTTAACAGTAGAGTTATGGATTACATGATTCCAGATGATATAATCATTATGGAAAGATTTCCTTATACTGCTAATAAAAAAGTAAACAGAAAACAACTGCCTGTAGTACATACTGTTCAGGCAGAAGATGAGGTGTATGTAGCACCTGAAACAGAAACAGAGAAGATGCTTACAGAACTTGTTGGCGAGATTATAGGGAATGAAAAAGTAAGCATTGATGCAAATCTTATAAATTCTGGGATTGATTCTCTTAAAGGTATTACGCTTAATACAAAGTTGCGAGATAGAGGAATTGATATTGGATTATCTGAAATATATGCAAATTCTACAATTCGGCAACTGGGAAAGTTGATAGATGAGAGTAGTAATCACAATGAAGAAATGGAGTTTGGAGAGATATAGGAATGAGTGAGAAAAATAAGGAAATGAAGACTGAGGATTTAATTGCTTCTTTGGAAGAAAAGGGCATAAAACTTTGGACAGATAATGGGAAACTGCGTTATTCAGCACCGCAAGGTGTTATGAACAGCGACATCGTACAGCTTTTGAAAAAAAATAAAGAGAATATTCTTGAGAGCCTTAGTCATGCGAAGGATGAACTTGAAATTGTTCATGACGAGGAAAAAAGATATGAAAAGTTTTCTCTTTCGGAAATTCAGGGTGCATACCTTATGGGCAGAACCAAGAGTATGGAGTACGGTGGTCTTGCTTGCCATATCTATATGGAGTTTGAATACGACAACTTAGAACGAGAAAAAACGAAAGATGTTTGGAATAGAATTATATCTGAAAATGATATGCTCCATGCAGTCATAGACCGTGAGGGATGGCAAAGAGTTTGTTCGAAGTGGAATGAATTTGAGGTAAATGAAAACGATCTTACGGGACTTTCTAAAGAACAACAGTCTGAATCCATGGAAAAAATCAAACATCGACTTGGAAATAGAGTCTTTAATACATCAGAATTTCCACTTTTTGAGGTAGAGCTTTCACAACTTGGAAGCTGTACTGTTATGCATTTTTCCATTGATATGCTCATTGTAGACTGGACAAGTGTTTGGTTGATGCTGAGCCGATTTGAGGAGTATTATTTTGGTGATAATACTGCAAAGCACGAGCTTACTATTACATTTCGTGATTATATGGAAGCATGCAAAAATATTTCAGATACACAGATGTATAAAAAAGCTGAAAAATATTGGAAAGAACGGATAGAAGATCTTCCACCAGCACCAGAACTTCCTGTAGTTGGAAAAGGTGGGGCAGAATTTAAACGTTTTGAATTGCGACTTCCCAAAAATGATTGGTTATTTTTCAAGGCACAGGCGTTGAAAACAGGGGTTACACCTGTTGCAGCACTGGTTACAGCATATGGTTCGGTGCTTGAAAGATTTAGCACAAATAAAAGATTTATATTAAATCTTACCACCCTCAACAGAATGCCAATTGATCCACAGGTAAAAGATCTTATTGGTGATTTTACATCCTTAAGCTTAATTACCGTTGATAACAGAGGAGACAAAACATTTTCTCAAAGAGCTACAGACATCAATAAAACTTTATTTGAAGTGTTGGATAATCACTTATATACAGGTATGGAAGTAGCAAGAGAGAAAACAAGACTCGGAACAGGGGATAAATTCTTAATGCCCTATGTGTTTACAAGTTCTGTTGGATTGATAAACAATGAACAGACAGGTGCTATTAAGGGAAAATATCGTGGCGGAATTAGTCAGACACCACAGGTGTTCATAGACTGTCAAGTTATGGATGGAGAATGGGGACTGATTGTGAATTGGGATGTTCGCAATGATATATTCCCGCAAGGACTTCCTGAAAGAATGTTTGAACTTTTTTCGGATAGAATAAAAGAACTTGCTTCTTCTGCTGAAAAGTGGAATGATAGTTGCCTTATTGCAGTTAAAGAAACTGAAAAATATTCTGACGAGAAAAATTATAAAACATTGCCGGAACATCTTATACATGAAAACATATTAAAAAGTGCTGAGATGTATCCTGATAAAATTGCTGTTGTTGATAATGAAAACACATGGAGCTACAGCGAACTGATGAAAAGAGCATCAGCTGTTGCAGAGGAACTTAGAAAGAAAAAGGTTGAAAGAGGCTCATATATAGCAGTGGTCATGCCGAAATCAGCTTGGCAGGTAGCAGCAGTACTGGGAATTTTATCCGAGGGCTGTGCATACGTTCCAATCGATGCACAACAAGCGAAAAACAGATGCAAGTTAATTCTTGATAATGCACATATTAAGACGATTTTAACAACAAGTGGCTATGATACAGGATATGGCGATTGTCATACTATCTGTGTCGATACACTTCCTATGGCAGACAACAATATACTCAAAGCGGAAGGTAGTCTTGATGATGTGGCTTATGTAATACACACATCAGGGTCGACAGGTGTTCCAAAGGGAGTGGTAATAACACACAGAGCAGTTGTGAATACCATAGAAGACATAAACAGCAGATTTGGTGTATGCTCTGGTGATGCAATTCTTGGATTGTCGCAGCTTAATTTTGATCTTTCTGTATATGATATATTTGGTGTGCTATCTGTTGGAGGAACTCTTGTTTATCCGTCTATGGAAAAATATAAAAATCCTTCTCATTGGGCGGAGCTTATAGATAAGTATCATGTAACTTTATGGAATAGTGTGCCTGCGTTTGCACAGATACTTTGCTCGTATCTGGATACAAAAAAGAGCTTGATTTATAACGATTTTAAGGCAGTTATGCTTTCTGGTGACTGGATACCACTGGAACTTCCTGATGGCTTGAAAGAGCATATGCCAAATGTTCGCATAGCTTGTATGGGTGGTGCTACAGAGGCATCAATATGGTCAAATATCCACGAATACAAGGAACTTCGCCCGGAATGGAAAAGTATTCCTTATGGCAGAGCGTTATTCAATCAAGAAATGTATGTAATGGATGAGAATTTGAATATATGTCCAATGGGAGTAAAAGGGGAAATCTGTATAGGCGGTGTCGGACTTGCAAAGGGCTATTTGAATGACAAGGAAAAAACCGATGCATCGTTTGTTACATTGTCAAATGGAAAACGGATCTATAAAACAGGCGATATGGGTAGATATGATAGAAATGACGAGATAGAATTTCTTGGCAGACTGGATACCCAGGTAAAGATACGAGGTCATAGAATAGAACTTGGTGAGATAGAGAGTTGCTTTAATTCCTGCGATGGTGTGAACAATGCTGTTTCTGTATTGGTAAAACATGATATGACAATCAAACAAGTGCTTTTTGTAACAACGGATGGAAACACAGATGAGGACATATTGAGAAAGTATGCAGCAGACAATATTCCAGCGTACATGATGCCGGATAAGTTTTCATTTATAGATGAAATGCCATTGACTGCAAATGGAAAAATCAATAAACATAAACTAAAAGAACTTGCAGAAAAAATCATTTCTGAAAGTACGAGCGATGCGGATGAAGTAGATATGCAGATGACACCTACAGAGGTAAAAGTTGCTGAAGTAGTAAAGCAGACACTTGGTGTTGACAGCGTAGATCCAAATGTGAATCTTTATAGTTATGGAGCGAATTCGCTTGTAATGGCACAACTTGCGGGAGAACTTGCTTCAATGTTGGAGGATGAATCGGCTTTTGATAATATACTGATGAATCTTTTTGAAAATCCAACAGTGCGGTCAACTGCGGCGGCAATAGATAGCATAAACAATGGGAATCAGTAATCACAAACTTATGTGATAGATATTGGAGTGATGTACATTGAAAAAAATAAAACTGTTCTGTTATCCGTGGTCAGGAGGAAACGGTGCTTTGTTTTTCAAGTATTCAAAACTGCTTGGTGAAAATTTTGAAGTAGTACCAGCAGATATTGAGATTGATGAAAACAAGTCGTTTAAAGAAAATATAGTTATTGCTGCGGAGAAGGTAATCGATCAACTGGAAAACAGCGATAAATTGATCCTTTTTGGTCATAGTATGGGTGCTGTGGTTTCCTTTGAAGTTGCTAAGGTGTTAGCTGACAGGATAAATAGTGATCGAATGGGACTTGTTATATCAGGTATGCTTCCTCCTACTAGAGAATTGCTGGGGCAGCTTGATAGTAATCTTACTTGTGAGTCTGCAAAAAAATATTCCTCTGAGTTAGGCATGGGTAACTTGGATATGCTTCCTGATAGTTTTCTGAATGCTGTTATTGAGAAGATGAACAAGGACAATAGATTCCTCAAAGGTTATGAAAGCTGTGGCAATCAAAAGTTATCTTCTCCTGCGGCAATAATATATTCGGAGCAGGAGCTTGAAATGGGGAACCCAGAAGCATGGTCGGAAATGTTCGACGGAAATGTAGAATATATAACAGTTAAGGGGAAGCATTTTTATCTTACAGAAGATTTTACGCCTGTAAGTGATGCTATAAAAAATATTGAGAAAGAGTTAATGAAAGGCAGGTAATCAAATATATGGCAGAAAATTGGTTCAGGTATGAACAGCCAATAGAAGGTAGCAGCGGAAATATTTTTTTATTTCCGCATGCAGGAAGTTCTGCTTCTTTCTTTGCATCATGGAAGAAAGGTACAAATCACAAATGCGGTTTTTTCCCTGTTCAATATCCGGGACGTGAAAATCGAAGAAAAGATACCATATCCCCGTCAATAAAGGAACTTGCGGAAGCATTTGTAAAAGATGAATCTGAACTTTTAACAAAAAAACCTTTTGTGCTTTTTGGTCATTGTATGGGTGCGTTGATATGTTGGGAAATTGCACTAGAACTGCAAAGAAAAGGTATGAAAATGCCTTGTGCTGTAGTCGTGTCTTCTTCCGCTTCACCGACTGAAAGAGCAATCGAGAAAGCGGATGATATGAGCCGTGATGAGATTGTAGATTATTTGTGTAGAATGGGCTTTATTGACAGATCTATCACAGAAGAAAAGGAATTTTTTGAGTATTATCTTTCTCTTATGAAGATAGACATGATGTGGTTGAAAATCTATGATTATGAGGGGCAGAGAGAGAAGAAAATCAATTGTTCAATATATTCTTTTAATGGGAGAGATGATGATAAAAAGCTGCTGAATCAGTCTTTGGAGTGGGGAAAATTTACACAAAATAACTTTACAAAAAAGCTATTTTGTGGGGGACATTTCTATTTAAGTGATGATCCCAATGAAGTGGTAACCAGTCTTGAAGAGATAATCTTGAAGAGTGAAAAGCAATAACAAGTAACAGGGAGGAAGAAATGGTTTATGTTTATCGAAGTAAAGAATCTTAAAAAAGCATACAAAAACGGAAAAGTGCAGTCCGAAATATTAAAGGGAGTCAGCTTTGATGTTAAAGCTGGAGAAATATTGACGATACTTGGGCCATCTGGTTCAGGAAAATCTACACTTTTAAATCTTATGGGTGGACTTGATACTGCTGATTCTGGCAGCATCAAAATAGACGGAACGGATATCGTTGGGATGTCAGAAAAAGATCTGTCTAAATTCAGAAGAAACACATTTGGTTTCATATATCAGTTTTACAATCTTGTGTCTGATTTGAATGTTTATGAAAATGTTGAAGTGTGCCATTGGCTTGGGGATAAGTCTATAAAGATTGATGATATTCTTGACAGAGTCGGAATGGCAGAACACAAGAAAAAGTTTCCAGATGAACTTTCAGGTGGGATGCAGCAAAGAGTCAGCATCGCAAGAGCGATTGCGAAAAATCCAAAGATTCTTTTTTGCGATGAACCTACGGGTGCTCTTGATTACAAGTCAGCACATGATGTGCTTAAGGTGATCGAAGATATACATAAAAAATCAAATACAACGATTATTATTGTTACGCATAATATTGCCATTGCAGATATGTCAGACCACATTATTGAAATAAGGGATGGCGTAGTAGCCTTGGATCAGCATAATGACAAAGTTCTTTCAGCATCGGAGGTGGAATGGTAATATGATGCCTATCAATAAAAGATTGAAACGAGAACTGAAAAAAAATTTTGCAAAATACTTTTTTATAGGACTCGTTTTGTTTATGGGAATCACCATAATATCTGCGTTTTTTACCGCTACTGATGGAATAATGAGCACGATAGAAAGCCAACAGAGTGATTGCAATATTGAGGATGCAAATGTAACACTAGTTTCGCAGCTCAGTGATGATAACATTTCTCGTTTACATGAAATTGGTGTAAACGATTTGGAAGATACCAGCTATTGCGATGTTACCGCATTAGATGATAGTGATTATACCATGCGTGTTTTTAGAGTTCGAGATAGTGTGGACAAATTGTCCTTGATTGAAGGCGAACTGCCTGCAAATGACAAGCAAATCGTACTGGAAAGCAAAACTGCCTCTGCAAAGGATCTATCTGTAGGAGATGAGATCGATGTAGACGGTAAGAATTATACATTGTCCGGAATTGTAGCAGTAGTGGATTACAATAATGTACTGCAAACAGTTTCATCAGGTGTTTCAAATTTGAAAACATTTGGACTTGGCTTTGTTTCAAAACAAGCTTTTGATGGTTTGGACAGTGCGAAAATGACCATTCAATACAGTCTTACTGCAGAAGATGAACAGAGTATTGATGATGCTTATAATTATTTGATGGATGAGGAAATTGCAGTCAATATTCTTAAGCAGAGCGATAATCCAAGAATTAAATCCATAAGTGATAAAACAAACACACTTAAGGCAGAAGTTACACTTATAAGTGTTGTTTTTGTTCTATTAATGGTGTTTATTTTTTATGCAATGACTTCTGCATCTGTGGAAAAAGACAGCAATCTTATTGGTACATTTTTCTCAATGGGATATACAAGATGGGAAATCATTCAACATTATGTACGATTGCCGCTGATTATAACTTTGATTGGTTCTGTTCTTGGTATGATAACAGGCTCTTTGTTGTTTGCAGAGCCAATTGGTAAGATTACTTATAGTACATATTCCTTACCAACATTCAGCGGTAAGGTAAATCTATATCTTATTATCATGTGTTGCGTGATTCCACTTATTATACAATTTATCATCAATTGTCTGTTGCTTGCGAAAAAGTTGAAAACAACACCAGCTTTGCTTATGAGAGGAAAGGGCAAATCAGGAAAAGGATTTAAGAAAGTGAATCTTTCTAAATTTAGTTTCCCTGTTAAGATGTATATTAGAATTATGCTTCGTGGCATAAAAGACCAGCTGATTTTGTTTTTTGGAATCGTTATCGCAATGTTTTTCCTAGTGATGGGATTTGGTATGAAGGATTCTTTAGTAGAATATGTTAATGATGTAAAAAATGAATCGCTATATGAATATTGTTATATTTTAAATGCACCTGTTCAGATTGATGATGAAGAGGAGTGCGATAAGGCTACTGTAGAAGGTTTCCGTGTTGAGTATTCCGGTATCAATATGAAATTAACAGTTTATGGACTCAAAGATACAAATCGTGTGGATGGCATAACTGCTAGTCAAAATGAAATTGTGATCTCTGACAGTACTGCATCAAAGTTGTCGCTTAGCAAAGGTGATACTATGACAGTTTACTCAGAAAAGATTAAAAAAGATTTGGAATTTAAGGTGACAAATATAGTGCATGATCCTGTAGGGCTTAGTGCATATATGGATAGAACAGCATTAAATGAATTATTAGAATATGATAATGCAGATGACTATTATAATGCCCTTTTGGCTGACAAAGAATTGAACCTCTCAGAAGATAGTTTTGCAGAAGTTGTATCACATGAAAATCAGGAAAAAGCAGCAGAGGAAATGAACACCATGATGCAACCGATGATTATGATGCTTATTGTGGTTTCCTTGGTGATATTTATCTCAGTAATGTATATGCTTTTGAAAATGGTAGTTGAAAAGAGCACGCATTCGATATCGCTTATGAAAATATTTGGTTATACGAATAAAGAAAATAACCATTTCTATTTGAACAGCTTTTTCATTACGGTTATGGTTTCTTTGGTACTTTCTGTAATACTAGATAAACTGTTATTCACATCGTTGTGGCCTGCTCTCAATGCAAATCTTGTTGGATTTGTACCTGTAAAAATGCATGTGTATACATATGCCGTAATACTTATATTTGGTTTGTTGTGTTATTTTGTTGTAACTATTTTTTTGAAGGCAAAACTCAAAAAAATATCAATCAATACCGTATTGAAACAGAGAGATTAAGAAAATGGAGGTATCAATGGAAGACAAAAGCGTTGTAGTAACAAAAATATGGTCTGATATGTTTGGAGAGAAAAACACCAAGGATGAGGATAATTTTTTTGAACTTGGCGGAGATTCCATAATGGCATTGAAAATGTCAGAACAGCTAAAACAAAAGGGTTATACTATCAGTCTTATGGAAGTTTTTGATGATCCTACGTTGGGTGGAGTTTTAGAAGCAGTGAAACCTTTGAATCCTGTTGCAAAAACGTCAGCTCTCATGGAGGAACAGAAACGTTCTTATCCTGCAACAGTCCAGCAGAAGTGGTTTTTCCGTAAGATCACAAGGGAAAGAGATGCATGGTGTGAATATGTAATTATCTCTCCAAAAAAACCAGAGAGTATCACGCCGGAAAAGGTAAACAAATTTTTGTTTGAGAAAAAACTTCTTCGTAATTTTAAAATGTTAAAGAACGATAAAGGATTGTTCTTCGAAATGTCGGATGAGATGCCAGCTTTAATAAAATTAGAGGAAGGCATTGTGACAAATGAAATTGGGGAGAAGATTGTAAAGGAAACAATATCTCTTGAAAATGGAAAAACCTGCTGCATGATTTATGATGGAAATGGAAACATAATGATTATTATACATCATTTATTTTCAGATGCCATTACTTTAAAAAACATTCTTTCTGCAATCGACAATTTAGATGAAAATGCTAATTTTGAAAGTTCATTATATGCAGAATATGCTTGGAGCCAATACGGGAAATATGGTAGTGACAACGGTGATCTTTCGTATATAGAGGAACGTAATAAACCCTATGAATCTGATGATGTCGTTATGATTTCAGAGGAAGATTATTATGAAACGCTTGTAGATATTTCAAAAGAGTGGAGAGTATCCATTGAAAGCATACTTCTGTTGCAACTTTATAAATCAATTGGTTTTCTTCCTAAAACCGTAATTGAGGTAGAAAGAATTGGAAGAGATGCGAGCGGAAAATGGGATGATATTTGTGGTTGGTTGAGTTTTTCAGCATCCTTTGATCTTTCTTGTGCTGAAAATGGAGAGCAACATGAAATGGCAGAAAGAATAGGAAAAGCAATTAGTGGCTTGACTTTTGAAAAGGATAGATTGGATGGCACTGAGTCAGAAAACGCACTTACATGGAATTATATAGGAAACATTGATGTGAGTGCAAGCTTTGACAGCTTTAATGTAAAGGCTTTCGGACAGTTCAACGGAAAAAGCACAGGCAGAACAACTCCCATATACTTTGCAGTGTATTTTAAAGAAGATAAATTGTGTTGTGATGTAAACTATGACAGTCTTGTTTATACAAAAGAACAGATGAAAATCCTACAAAAAACATTTTTAACAAATGTACACCAGTTGTCAGAAAGTTACAATACAAAGCGTACAGATGAACTTAGTTCAATACTTGAAGTGATGAGAGGTATTTAAAATGAAAATCGTAAAGGTCAACGAGCTTACTCCGATTCAATCCGGAATGCTGTTCCAGTATATGCTCACTAATGACAAGTCGTCATATATGGGTACAGAGATATTTGAACTAGAGGGAAATATTGATGCTGGTATTTTCAGAAGTGTACTGGATAAAATTTCTGATGAATATGAAGTGTTCCGTACAAATGTGATATATGATAAAATAGACAAGCCTAAAAGTGTTGTAATCGATAAGCGTACGGTTCCATTTGCAGTTCACAAAGCCGTGAATGATAATGCAGTAAAGCAGTTCACAGATGAAATAAATGTAGAACAGTTTAAAAAGGGATTTGACATTCAGAGAGATTCTCTCATAAGACTGGATTTGGTTGTAGGCGAAAATAGCAGTGTACTCATATTTAGTTTTCATCATATTCTGATGGATGGTTACTGTGCAGCAATGATTGCCGATATAATAATGAAGAATTATGGTAAGATGATTGGCAGACAATGCGATAATGATGTGGAGTATGTGCCATTTTCTACTTATCAGGATTGGATAGTTGCACAGGATATGTCTAAGAGCTGCGAATACTGGAAGGAATATTTGAAGGGTATTTCATCTGTTCAGCCTCTGGATCTTGTTCAGTTCGGAAGTGACAAGAAAAAGAATATTGGACATAGTTCACTCACAATTGAATTTACTCCTTTGGAAACACAAGGGTTGATTTCAATTGCATCTGCCGGAAATGCAACACTTAATATATGCATGCAGTGGTTGTGGGGTTTGACTCTCTGCAGAAATTTCTCTTGCGATAAAGCTGTATTTGGTACAGTAGTATCTTATCGTCCAGCAGAATTTGATAATGCAGAACAAATTCTGGGCCCTATGATAAACACAGTTCCTGTTGTTTTTGCGTGCAATAAAGACAATCCGATAACAGAACAGCTAAAAGCTTTTCGCAAAAGTTTCTTGGATTCAATGGAACATTCTTGGATTGGTCTTGGAGAAATAAGCAAGACTGCTGAAGATTGTGAGAATCTTATTGATCATCTATTTGTGTATGACAATTTTCCAGAGATGGATTTTGGAAGCATCAAGAAAAACACAGGCTTTCAGGTGAAAAATTTCAAACTGGAAGAACGCACTGAATATGCACTCACATTGGAAGTGTCAAAAACTGATAGAATCAGAATCAGATTCAATTTTGATAGCAGCAAGTATTCTGCTGAAAGTATTGAACGATTAGCAGGACTTTATAAAAATATTTGCATAAGTGCTGTAAATGCAAATGATCCACAGGATATAGAAAATGTGTCAGAGGCGTATAGCCATAAGCTGATGGAAAAAATAAAGACTGTTTCTGATAGCATGAAAAATGGCAGTATTACTTCTGAATTTGAAAAAGCAGTAAAGAAACAAAAAGACAATATCGCTTTAGAATTTAACGGCGAAGAGCTTTCCTACAATGAACTTGATCGGATAACAGATGCACTTGCATGGAAGTTGCATTGTTTTGGCTTGGGTAAAAATGCAAGGATAGCGATAGATATTACACCTTCTTTTGAGGTTATTACAGCTATGATAGCTATTTTGAAAATAGGAGGTTGTTATGTACCTTTTGACCTGATGTTACCTGAAAAACGGTTGCAGGATATTATAAAAGATGCAGATGTATCACTTCTTTTAACTGTGGGTGAGAAGGAAACGCCGTCATTTGGCATTAAGAATTTTGCTGTTGATGTAAAGGAACTGAAAAGTGTTGCAATTCCAGAGGATGTGTCATTTATAAGTCAAAGAAATGAGAAGAATATTTCCAATATTATGTTTACATCAGGTACTACTGCAAAACCAAAAGGAGTAGTACTTAATGATGGAGGTGTTCTGGGACTTGTAAAAAATGGAAATCTAGTGGATTATGAAAAAATAAGTTGCCAATTCCAAAATTCTTCCATTGCTTTTGACGCTGCCACTTTTGAGATATGGGGTGGTCTGCTGAATGGAAAACGGGTAGTTATAATAGATAAAGATACTTTGCTGTCGGACAAAAAATTTGCTGATAAGATCAAAGAAAATAAGAACTGCTGTCTGTTTCTTACAACTACGCTTTTCAATAATTTTGCAGAACGGAATGCTGCTATGTTTGCGAATGCTTCCTATGTTGTGACAGGTGGGGAAAAGTTTTCGGAATATCATGGTAAGTTATTTGTTGAAGCTTGCCCTGAAACAAAGCTCCTAAATGGATATGGCCCTACAGAGAACACTACTTTTACTACCAGTTTTGAAATAACGCCGCAAAGTCTTGAAGGTACTGTTCCTATCGGTTTACCGCTTGATACAAGAGGTGTTTTGATATGTGATGAAAATTTATCGCCTTTACCTTTCGGATCAAAGGGAGAGATCATTATCTATGGTCAAGGACTTGCTGTAGGCTATTGTGGCGACAGCAAAACAACAGCAGAAAAATTTGTAACGCTCCCTTGTGGGATATCTGCTTATAAAAGTGGTGACTTGGGTTATACGGATGATACAGAAAATATTTATTTCTGTGCAAGACATGATGAACAGCTAAAATTAAGAGGATTCAGAATCAGCACAGAAGAAATAGAATCAGCACTGCGTGAATGTGCAGACATATTGAATGCAGCGGTTTTGCCATTTAAAAACAAGCATGGCAGTATGTATCTCACTGCGTTTGTAGTATTAAAGGATAACAATGACAGTTTTGCACAGGTACAGCAGAGAATCACTGCAGAACTTGGAGATATGTTACCTTACTACATGATACCTGCTGAGTTTGTCAAACTGGATGCACTGCCTGTAAATTCAAATGGTAAGCTGGATAAGAGTTTGTTGAAAGCACCTGAAGAACATGCTGAAGAAAAACTTCTTCCTACTACTGATACGGAAAAAGTTATCTATGACTTGTTTAAAGAGGTAATGGGTGATAGCAACTTTGGTATGGAACAGTCCTTTATCAATATTGGTGGAGATTCCATAAAGGCAATGAAATTGACTGCAATATCAAAGAAAAAGGGATATAACATTACAGTCGCAGACCTTTATCGAGAACAAACACCAGCTCGTTTGGCGGCATATATTGATTCTATGGATGGAGTTAAGACACAAGGAATAAAGGAAATTACTCCTGACAGCGAGCACCGATATGATAAGTTCCCATTAAATAATGTTCAAGTGGCTTATCTTTCTGGTAGAAGTAATGACCTTGTTCTTGGTGGTTATGGAACGGTATTCTTCTCTGATATTGAAGGAGATTATAACAGACAAAAATTTGAAGATGTGTTGAATATCGTTATTAAACGACATGATATGCTGAGAGCGGTTATATATGATTCGGGATATCAGCAGATACTTTCTCCAGAACAGGCGAAGTATGAATTGCAGGAAGAAGATATCAGCAGAATGTGTGATGAGGAGCAGGAAGCATATCTGAAGAATCGATGCGATGAAATGAAGAACATGGTCTTTGAAATCGGAAAATGGCCAATGTTCAAGGTGAATATGATCAGAACAACAGAGGATCATGTTCATGTGCTGTATGCCTTTGATGCATTAATTATGGATGCATTCAGTGTTATAATGTTAGCAAGAGAATTGCGAGATACATATGACGGAAATGTTTGTGATGAAAAGCTGGAGCTTTCCTTTAGAGATTATGTTCTGGAAACGGAAAAGATGCAAGATGAATATGAGGCTGACAAGAAATTCTGGATGGAAAAAGTAGATGATTTTCCTTCTGCACCAGCATTTAAATTCAAGACACTTCCTGAAAACATAAAAAGCTCGCAGTTCAGCAGAAAACACATGACATTTGAAAAGGAAGTATGGGACAATATCAAGCAGCTTTCTGTAAAATTGAATATAACGCCTGCGGTATTACTGTGCGGTTTATATGCCTATACGCTGTTTCTTTATAGTGGTCAGTCACAGCTTGCAGTGAATATGACTGTTTTTAGTCGTGAACAGATACACAGACAGGTGGATAAAATACTGGGTGACTTCACAAAGATTGTTTTGCTTGATTATGATTTTACAAGTGCTGACAGCTTTAAAAATGTGGTAGTAAATAGTCACAAAAGACTGAATGAATACCTCACACACCTGCACTATGATGGAATTGACTTTATGCGTGAGCTTGCAAAAAAGAATAAGCCTGTAAACGGTCGTCCGCTTATGCCTGTTGTATTTACAAGTGCATTATTTGATAATGACATTGTGTATGATCTTGATAAAGCTTCTTCTCGAACACCGCAAGTGTACTTGGATTGTCAGGCAATGCTTCAATGTGGAAAGTTGAATGTAGTATGGGACTATCCGGCAGAACTGTATGACAGTGAATTTATAGATGAGATGTTTGAATGCTTTACAAAGTTTATTTGCCATGCAGATAAGATGCTTGAAAAGGCTTTTCCTGTAAGTGAAAAAACAGAGCATTTTTATAAGCACTATAATGACACTTCATGGCTTGTTCCAAATATTACTTTGCAGCAGCTCGTGAAAGAAAGCCTCGAAAATGAGGAATATGCGGATAATATATGGTTGTACGATGCAGATAAAAGCTATACTTATGCTGAAACAAGAGAAAATGTATACCGATATGCCGGACACTTACAGGCAGAAGGGATAGAATGCGGTGACTTTGTGTGTGTTGAGGGCGAAAGAAATTCTGATACACTTTTTAAGATACTGGCAGTAATACTTTGTGGCGGTGCATACATTCCTGTTCAACCTTCATGGCCAGATGATAGAAAAAAAGCCATAAAAGAACAGAGCGGCTATAAATATCTGTTTGATGAAAACACACAGATAAGAGAAGCAAACTTTGAGCATCATGAAACTGCTTATGATGCCCCTGCTTATGTAATATATACTTCAGGAAGCACCGGTACTCCAAAGGGCGTATTGATTAATCAAAGTGCTGTTACCAATACGTTACTTGATATAAATGAACGCTATTCCGTAACAGAAACAGATGTATTTGCGGCGGTTTCGTCATTCTCATTTGACCTCTCTGTCTATGATATTTTTGGTTCTCTTAGTGCAGGGGCAGCTGTATCACTTGTTCGTGATATGAAAAATATCAACGAAGTGATAAACAGTTTGGAACGTAATAAGGTAACAATTTGGAATACAGTTCCAGCACTGATGGGAATTCTTACATCTGAACTTGAACGCAGATCTGATAGGGGCAAGAAGAATACAATACCAATGCGGGTTGTATTAATGAGTGGTGACTGGATACCTGTGCAGCTTCCACGAGAAATTACGAATATTTTTGGTGATATAAATGTTGTTAGCTTAGGTGGAGCAACAGAAGCCTCCATCTGGTCAATCGCTTATGACATTGATACCAATAGAGAGTATGCTGCACATATTCCGTATGGTTATCCTTTAAGAAATCAGAAGATGTATGTATTGAGTGATTCTCGTGAGTTTTTGCCTAAGAATGTTGAAGGTGACATTTATATTGGTGGTGTTGGTGTTGCGGATGGTTATCAGAATGATCAAAAGCAAACAGATGCAGCCTTTATCAATCATAAAACATTAGGCAGAATATATCGTACAGGGGACAGAGGATATATTTCTGATGAGGGCTGTATGGAATTTTGCGGAAGACAAGATATGCAGGTAAAGATAAATGGATTGAGAATCGAACTTGGTGACCTTGACAGTAGTGTCAAAAAGATACCAGGCATTAAAGATTCCGTTTCCGCTGTTCAAACAAATGATGAGGGCGGTGATCTTATCTGCACATATATTCGCTGTGACAGCAAAATTGTCGATGCAGAACTTGATGCAGATGATACTGCGTTAAATATCTCTTCACAGGAAAATGAAATACTGTCAGAATTTGATATTGACAGTTACCATCGCTTTATGAGTGTACTTGAAAAATATTCTGTAAATTGTATGGCAGAAGCACTTAAAACACTTGGCATTGAAAAGCTTTCTGGAGAACGCATCTCTGAAAATGAGATCGTCAGAAAGCTGAAAATAGCTGATAACAGGGTGAAAAATTTTAGACAGTGGTTCAATACCTTGAAGAAATACGGATTTATAGATGACAAAAAGGATATCTTTACTTTTGATTGTTCAAAGATGGGTGATATTGATGAATATCTGAAACAATTGGAGCACATGGGCATATCCAAAGCAATGGAACAAATTGTGCGTTGTGTTGTTTCTATAAGAAAGTTGCTGCCGGATATCCTGCTGGGGAAAGCAGATCCTGTATCTGAAGTATTCTTTAAGGATGGCGATATTCAAAGTGGAGTAGGGATATACCGTAATAGTGTAACAGGACAGATATATGGTAGACTTGCAGCAGAACTTACAATGTCGCTCATTGCAGCAAATGAGGGCAAGCCATTCCGGATATTAGAAGTTGGTGCAGGTGTTGGCGGAACGTCTGATTATGTGATTGACCGTATAAAGAATATGGAAAATGTAACGTATTTGTATACAGATATTTCCGATGTATTCCTTGATGAAGCGAAAAAACGTTATGATGGTCTTGACTTTGTGGATTATGGTATATTTGATATAAATTTGCATCCAGAGGTGCAGGGAATGCCACTTCACAGCTTTGACCTTATAATTGGTGCGAATGTGCTGCATGATGCTCAGAACATCTATAATACGGTTGATGAGTTGCATCTACTGCTTGCAAAGAACGGTAAGTTGATGCTTGTGGAAGCTACGATCAATACAGCAACACAGATGATAACAGCAGGATTTTCCGAAGGGCTTACTTCTTATTCCGATGACAGAGTAGAAACAGATCTTCCTGCTTATTCAGAAGAGCAGTGGAAAAACAGCATCATCAAAAACAACTATTCTGTACCATTGATGTATCCATATGATGCAAAGGTAAGAGAAAAGTTGCAGACAGTTCTTTTACTTGCTCAGTCGAAAGAAATTACCAGTGAAATTGATCAGGAAGAAGTAATATCGCAGCTAAAAACCAAATTGCCAGAATACATGCTTCCAAGGTTTATTATTGAAATGCAGAAATTTCCTTTGACAGCAAATGGAAAGCTGGATGTGAAACGTCTGCCAAAGATGAGCGTTGATGTACAAAAAAGAGGAGAAATTGTTCCTCCGCAGACTGCACTTCAAAAGGAATTGGCAGAGCTATGGAAGGAAAATCTTGGTGTGCAGGAAATTGGAATAACGGATAATTATTTTGCTCTGGGCGGTGACTCTCTTAAAGCCATAAGACTTATGAGCAGAATAGAGGAACACGGATATCACATTGATATGAACGCCATATTCAGATGCACCACTATCGAGGATATGGAGAAAGAAATCGGTTCTGACAGTAGGAGAGTAAAATGATAGAGAAAAAAGAAAATGTTGTTGTTAAAACAGCAATGAAACGTAAATGGAGTTTGCTGTTAACTGTGCTTCTTGATGTTGCAGGAACAGCAGGAACAATAGCTGTCTACTATTTTATATACAAGGTTATTGCGGAAATAGTAGACAAACATGCAATGGTTGATGAGATTGACAAATCGGTAATCACATCTATGTGCATTGGGATGCTGATATGCGTGGTGATAGCGGTGCTTTGTACAATTGTTGGCTCCGTGCTTGCACATTCTGCATCTTATTCAGTTGGATATGAGCTTAGAAAAGGCATCATGGAAAAGTTGTCAAAAGTGGAACTTGGTTTCTTTTCAAAGAAACGAAGTGGCGACATAAAAAAGTCGGTTGCAGAGGACTGCTCCACAATTGAAGAATTTTTTGCAGAGCATTTAGGAGATTTGGTAACAGGTATTCTTACGCCTGTTTGCTTAATTATCCTTATGTTCAACATTGATGTTAAAATGACACTGGCAACATTGGTATCTATCCCTTTCGCTTTGATCGGTATGATATTCATTATGTTTAACAAAAAGTATGTGAAAGCTAATAAAGCATACAGCGAGTCAATGGGTAATATTACATCAGATGCAGTTGAGTACTTCAAGGCACTTCCGGTTGTCAGAATTTTTAACAGTCATGGAAAAAGCGAAGATGCTTTAAGAAAAGACATTGATGATATTTATAAATACACTTATGAGCAAGGCAAGCATTCTATGTTTGGGTATACATTCTTTACTACCTTTATTACAGCTTCATTGCTCGGTATACTTCTTATGAGTGTTTATGAATATTGTTCAGGTGGAGCATTTTGGACAATTATTACAAAGATATTGTTCTTCTATATTGTAGGAGCAAATCTTGCAGGTCCTATGATGAATCTGACAATATTTACACTTGCCTTTAGAAAATTTGGTGTTGCCATAGACAATGTAAATGATATTCTTTCTGCAGAGGAGATGGTACAACATGAGGACAATACAAAGCGGCAGGGATATGATATTACTTTTGAAAATGTTAAATTCGGCTATGGTAATCAAGATAAGCGGATTCTCAATGATTGTTCTATGACCATTCCAGAAGGAAAGATTACTGCACTGATTGGTTCGTCAGGGGCAGGGAAAACTACTTCTGCAAGATTGATTGCAGGTTTCTGGAACAATTATGAAGGAGATATAAAAATAGGTGGCAAGAGCATTCGGTCTATGTCGCAAGAAGAATTGTATGGAAATATCGCTTTTGTATTTCAGGAAAATTTGATACTATCAGATACTGTTGAAGCTAACATTAGAATGAACAATACAACAGCTACAATGGATGATATTGTAGCTGCTGCGAAGAAAGCACAGATACATGACCTTATTATGACGCTTCCTAATCAGTATCAGACAGTGATTGGCGATGGTGGGCACAACCTTTCTGGAGGAGAAAAGCAAAGAATTGCAATCAGTAGACTGTTCCTTAAAAATGCTCCTATACTTGTTCTTGATGAGGCAACTTCTTATGCGGATGCAGAGAATGAACAGCTTATCAACAAAGCGTTGACAGAGCTCAGTAAGGGCAAGACCGTTGTTATGATAGCACATAAGATGTCTTCTATAAAAGAGGCAGATCAGATCATAGTACTTGACAAAGGAAAAAATATTGCATCTGGAACAGATGCACAACTTATGGAAAGTTCTAAGCTTTATCGCCATCTGTGGGAAGAATATCTCAAGGGCAGTAACTGGACAATTGAAGGGAGAGTGGACAGGTAATGAAAGAAAAGCTAATGGCATTATTGTCAGAAGGCGATAAAAAAAGCCTGAAAAAAATACTTGTATGGGGGCTTTTATCAGCTGTTTCAAAGGCATTACCCTATATGTTTATCATCCTGTCAGCAGCGGAATTGATAAAGCCACTGGAAGGCAGAGAAATAGACAAAAAGATGTTGATCATCTACTGCGTAATGATGGCAATATCCTATATCATTATGTATCTTTTCAGTATGAAATCTTGGATTACAATTTCACACGATGCTGCTTCTATCGTAAGAAACGGTAGAAATAGAACATTGAGTTCCTTTAATAGTTTTCCTGTGGGAAAGATTTTGGAAAAGGATACAAATGAGATAACTGGCTATGTGGTGGACGATCATGAGAATTTTCTGTTGGTTATATCAGATATTCTTGATCCAATTCTTCATTCTGTTGTAATGCCAATACTAGGCTTCATTGGCATGCTGTTCATATCTTGGCAACTTGACCTCATTGCTTTGGCGGTAGCAGCATTATCTTTTGCGATATATTTTGCGATGCAGAAGAAAAGTGTCAAAGCTGGGGAAGAACTGAATGAAATAAATGACAAAGTAAATGCAGGTGTGCTGGAATATGTAAAAAATATTCATCTGCTAAAAGGCTTTCACATGACTGGCAGCAAGTTTGTCAGACTTTCTGAAAATTTAAAACAGCTTAAAGAAAAATCGATTGAGAAACAAACAGCAGTAGGGACATTGATTGGTTCTTGCTCTATGATATTGAATCTTGGTATTCCGATTGTTGCAGTTGCAGGATTGCTGCTTTGGCATGGTGGTTTTATTACCATTACTACTTATATGATATTTCTGATAGCATTGCCGAAGATTTATACACCTTTGACCACTGAATTTGCACTTATGGATCAATTGAGATATTTGTATGATTCTATTGATCATCTGTATGATCTTAGTCGTTCGGAAAAGCTTTCTGAAGGTGATAAGACACTGCCAGTAAAAAAATACGATGTAGAATTTAAAAATGTTACTTTTGCCTATGATGGTAAGAACAATGTTCTGCAAAATATGAGTTTTAAGGCAGAAATGAACAAAATGACAGCTCTTGTTGGTCATTCTGGGTGCGGAAAATCTACAGTTTTGCAATTGATCTCACGTTTTTATGACAATCAATCAGGAAGTATCCAGATTGGTGGGAAGGATTCAAAAAATCTTCCTTACAGCCAGCTGCTTGATATGATCAGTATTGTTTTTCAAGAAAGCTATCTTTTTAACGATACGATTAAAAACAATATGAAACTTGCAAAATCAAATGCAAGTGATGAAGAAATAATTGCAGCAGCCAAAAAGGCAGGTTGTCATGAGTGGATAACGAGTCTTGAAAATGGATATGATACTGTTATCGGAGAAAGCGGAAGCAGTGTATCGGGTGGTGAGAGACAGCGGATTGCTGTTGCAAGAGCCATTTTGAAGGATGCACCGATTATATTGCTTGATGAAGCTACAGCAAGTCTTGATATAGAGAATGAAAGTCTTGTTCAACAGTCGATAAACGAACTTGTCAAAGGAAAGACCATTATCATAGTTGCACATCATCTTAATACGATCAAAAATGCTGACAAAATCGTTGTAATAGATGATAAGAAAGTTGTTGAAGAAGGAACACATACTCAGCTTATGGAGAAAAAGGGCCTTTATAGTGAATTGTGGAAAAAACAGTTTAATGTTGTTTAATGCGATTGAATATTTTTAAATCCCAAACAAATATTTAAAACAATACCGCATGCAATTGTCATGCGGTATTGTACTATTTTTTATAGGAGATGGATGACAGATGTCCGATACAATTAATGTTTACCTACTTGAAACGGTTGAAAATTTAAAATGGAATCATATATGCAGCATGCAGAAATATGTTTCTGTGCAAAGGCAGAAGCGGATAAATGCGTACAGATTTGAACGGGATAGAATTTCTTCTCTCGTAACTGCTTTAATGACTCGTATGATCATAAGCAAACATACAGGATTGGCTGAATATAGTCTTAATTTTCAGACCAACAAATTTGGAAAACCATATCTTACTAATTTAAAAAAATATGAGTTTTCAATATCACATTCAGATAGACAATCTGTTTTTACAGATTATAAGAGCTCTGTCGGAATTGATATTGAGATGTTTTCTAATAATATAAAAGAATATAAAAGTATATATGAAAATAATTTTACTATAAATGAAATTATGCATATCAATCAATCTTTGAATCCTTTTAAAGAATTTATCAAGATTTGGACGTTCAAGGAAGCGTATGTAAAAATGATTGGAACAGGACTCTCAACGCCACTTTCTTCATTTGATGTTATAAAAAAATCAAGTGATTTTAAAATACTTACAACTGAATATAAACGTGCAGTTATATCGGTATGCTGTGATTGTAGTTGTAGTAATATCACTATTATCCCTGTTACTTTAGAGGAAATTGTAAGATTCTATAATTAAAGCGATATATAATAATTATTTCTAAATATTAAAAACGTTATAAATAGTTACTTTTATTTTTGATTTTCAAATTCAAAGATGACAGTCATTTCTTGACTTTTTGTGGCTGGACATGGTATAATATGTGAAACAATACGAAAAAGAAACCTCTGAGAAAGAAGCATGCCGAATGGTTTTAAATGAAGAATTGTCGTACTTAATCTATAGCGTTGTAGAAGAAATTCCGGAGGGGTCTGTTGCAACCTATGGACAAATTGCGAAACTGATTGGCAGACCGAAAAATGCCAGACTGGTTGGCAGAGCCTTGAAACAGGCGGGGATGTATGGAGATTTTCCCTGCCACAGAGTTGTAAATTCCAAGGGGAGACTGACACCAGGCTGGGAGGAACAAGCAGACCTGTTAGAAAGAGAAGGGGTTACAATGAAAGATGCATGGCATGTGGATTTGAAGAAGCATCAATGGAAAGTATGAATATTTTGGATAAAAAAGAAATTGATTTGAAACAGATAACATCGAAAGGAATTTTATTATGATTGGTGAAAAATTCACGTTAATGCAGTATCCAGTCCATGCCATTCTTGGATTAATTGATGCTGGACAATTTGTAATCCCAGAAATTCAAAGACCCTTTGTCTGGAAACGAAAACAAGTTCGTGATTTGATTGATTCGCTGTACAACGGCTACCCAACAGGGTATATCATTACTTGGAAAAATCCAGATGTCAAAACAAAAGACGGTACGATTGCAGGCGGCAAGCATGTGTTAATTGATGGGCAGCAGAGAATTACAGCTCTAATGGCTGCAATCTCTGGGCTTTCTGTTTTAGACCAGGATTTCAATCAAGACCGCATTCGGATTGCTTTTAATCCTCTTGCTACCGACCCTACAAAACGATTTGAAGTACAAGATGCTTCTCATTTGAAAGATAAAAAGTGGATTCCGGATATTTCTGTTCTGTTCAAACCAGATTTTAGACAACGGGCTTTTGAAAATCAGTATGCAGATTGTAATGAAGATGTTGACCTTGATGAAGTTTCTGAAGAACTTACAAAACTGAAATCCATCGCAAATCGACAGATTGGTGTGATTGAATTGGATCATACGCTTGAAATTAATGAGGTAACAGAAATTTTCATTCGAATCAATTCAAAGGGAACACCGCTGAGTCAGTCTGATTTTGTAATGTCTAAGATGGCATCAGATACCACACACAATGGGAATATGCTGCGTAAAGTGGTTGATTATTTCTGTCATCTTGCCGTGAAGCCGAACTTTTATGCACAAATGCAAAAAGATGCCGATTTTGCAGCCACGCCTTATGCAGCAAAAATGCAGTGGCTGGCAGACTGTAACGAAGATATTTATACGCCTGATTATGGAGATATGCTGCGAGTTGCTTTCATGTACAGCTTTAGCAGAGGAAAATTGTCAGATATGGTCAGTCTGCTTTCGGGACGTGATTTTGAAACGAGAGAATTTAAAGATGAGATTGTTGCAGACTCTTATCAGAAGCTGGAAAAGGGCATTCTTGCCTTTATCAATGCGTATCATTATGAGCAGTTTCTTCTTGCAATAAAAGGAGCAGGTTTTCAATCAAACCGCCTGCTCAATTCAAAGACGACATTGAACTTTGCCTATTATCTTTTTCTGAAACTTTCAGATGATGCCACCATCCCGAAAAACCAGGTGAAACGGTGTGTTCAAAAGTGGTTTGTGTTATCTACCTTAACAGGACGCTATATTGGCTCGCCGGAATCGGTTATGAGTCGGGATATTCGCAGCATCGAGGAAAAAGGGTTTGTGTCCTTCTTCCATGAGATTGAACCGTCCGTGCTTCCAGATACTTTTTGGGGCGTAACCTTGCCGCAAATTTTGGAAACCTCATCTGTGAATAGTCCGGCTTTTAGTACGTTTCTTGCGGCACAAATCAATCAGAATCGGAACTCTTTTTTGGTACATGGTACCATGATTTCTGACTTGCTGAATCTTTCTGGCGATGTCCATCATATTTTTCCAAGAGCCTATCTCAAAGCCAATGGTATTACCGCCAAATCAAAATACAATCAGGTGGCAAATTATACGTATTTAGATACACAAGTAAATAAAGCGATTGGGGAGGATGCCCCTGCAACGTATTTCCAGAAAATTTTGCAGCAGTTTGATTCTGGCGTTGGTGTGATTGGCAACCTTATGGATGCAGCCGCTTTAAAAGACAATCTTGCGGAAAATGCAATTCCGCCGGAAATTACAGAGATGACAGTAGTTGATTATGAAGCGTTTCTCTATAAGCGTCGTCATTTGATGGCAAGAATGATAGAAACCTACTACAAGAATCTATAATTTTTACTCCACACCAAAACGGACAGAGAGGAGCAACAAAAATGCTTGTATTCATTGGCCTGATTCTTGTTTATGGTCTTCTGTTTGCCATTCTTGCTGTCAGCAAAGCCATTTTAGACAAGGATAAAAAACCGCCTACTTCCTCCAAAAGCACTACGCAAAGCAGCAGCAAAAAGCCAGCGTATCCCGTTAAGACCGTTCCAAAGCAGCGGCGTTCCACGGTGGACGAAGATGCGTGGATTCTCCTGCAAAGCCGCAAAAAGCCTGCTCCAAAGCCGGCAAGGCGTTCTCCCAAGCCTGCAAAGCCACGTCCGAAGTTTCATGACCCAGACTGCGAGTGCGAGGATTGCGAGGAGCGAGAGGATGATTGAGTCCGGAGCAGGAATTTAGAGAGAAAGAGAGGGATTGCAATGCTGCAATTTTTTGGACGAGGTTCTGCTTTTGCAGACCAGCACAACGCTGCATTCTTTCGGGAGCAGGGAGATTTGATTCTATTGGACTGCCCCGGAACGGCATTTCAGAAAGTAAAACACTTTAATTGGAGCACAGTTTCCAGTGTCTATGTGCTGGTTACGCACACGCACGGCGACCACATCGGCGGACTGGGAACGCTGCTGCAATACCTGTTTTTCGCACAACACAAACGCCTGACGGTGGTTGCACCCTCAGAACTTGTACGGGAAGATTTACAGCTTCAACTAATTCGAATTGAGGGCTGCCAACCAGAATGGTTTTCCTTGTTGAACGTGCAGCAGCTGTCAAAACCTTGGCTGCAAAGGGCAGTGCTCACAGAGCATACAGACACGCTCCGGCGGAAATGTTATGGATATGTATTAATCGTTGCAGGCAAGACGGTGGTCTATACGGGCGATACTCGAACGCTAGAGCCGTTTCTTCCGTATCTGCATCCGGGCAGCTTCTTATATACCGAACTTGCGGCAATACAAAGCGGTGTGCATTTGTATGTACAGGATACCTTACCACGGTTGAAAGCCCTTTCTGAACAGGGTGTTTCTGTATTTTTGATGCATTTGGATTGCGAAGAAGAAATTTCCAGGCAGATACAAGGCACTGCCATTCAGCTTGCACCATTATACAGCAGTTTCATTCACCCTCTGGCGTGTGGTAAGGGGGAATGATTCGGGCAGTTGTTGAACGGCAAGTGGAATCCCTATCGTAAAAACAAGCAAAACAAGCATTGCTTGTTTCAAACAACCAAAACAAGCAAAACAAGCTGTAACAGTAAATAAAACCCTCGAGCAGCACCGTCCAAAGGACGGTGTGCTACGAGGTGCAAGTTGTGGTAACACACAGCCAGCCTTTTACACGCAGCTTTTCCATCCACGCCCCTGCGTGAGGGCGGACAAGGCGACCGTCACCGACCGTCACAAAAAAAGTGCAAAAAAGCCCGAAAAACTGGGAAGTGACAGTCGGTGACACTCATATGTATACTTTACGCACGTGAGGAAAAAAGTAAAAAATTTCTCTATATAGAAGGTATGGAAATGACCGTCACCGACTGTCACCGAAAAGAAGGCAGTTCAGGAAATGGACACGCAAAAAAAATTTTCGCTTTTTGGGAAAGGTTTGCAAACGACCGACATCGACCTACATTCGACCTACATCAAAAAGATGCAAAAAAGCCCGAAAACTGGGAAAATGTAGGTCGATGTACCTCATATACATACTTTACGCACGCGAGAAAAAAAGTAAAAATTTCTTCTACATAGAAAGGTATGGAAATGACCTGCATCGACCTACATCATTTCTTTTTCATCGCCTGGAGGAAAGAAGCTTCTCCCACACGAAACAGAAACATCTACAAGTATTGTTGTATGTCAATCGTCATCTCCCACAAGCTTTCTCTTTTATTTTTGTTGGTTTTGCCCCGTTCCAAAAAGCGACCGTCACCGACTGTCACAAAAAAAGTGCAAAAAAGCCCGAAAAACTGGGAAGTGACGGCCGGTGACACTCATATGTATACTTTACGCACGCGAGGAAAAAAGTAAAAATTTTCTCTATATAGAAGGTATGAAAATGACCATCACCGACTGTCACCACGAAAAGACGGCAGTACAGAAAAGGAAACACGCAAAAAATTTTTAGATTTTTGGGAAAGGTTTGCAAATGACCTACATCGACCGACATTCGACCTACATCAAAAAGATGCAAAAAAGCCCGAAAAACTGGGAGAATGTAGGTGCATGAACCTCATATTCCTACCTTACGCACGCGAGAAAAAAAGTAAAATTTCTTCTACATAGAAAGGTATGGAAATGACCTACATCGACCTACATCATTTCTTTTTCATCGCCTGGAGGAAAGAAGCTTCTCCCACACGAAACAGAAACCTCTTTGCCGCTTGACTTTTTTGGTGGTCTTGTCGTATAATAAAGAGAAAACAACGGCGGAAAACAACCGCAACAAATAGATAAGGATGAAATTATGGCAAAAAAAGAAATCTATAACAACGAGAGTATCACCATGCTGAAAGGTCCGGACAAAGTTAGAAAACGTCCGGGCGTTATTTTTGGCTCAGACGGCGTGGATGGCTGTGCACACTCGGTATTTGAAATCGTCTCCAACTCCATTGATGAAGCCCGTTCCGGCTTTGGCGATAAAATCATCGTCACCCAGTACAACGACCATTCCATCACGGTCGAGGACTTCGGGCGAGGCTGCCCTGTGGACTTTAACAGCAAGGAAAATCGCTATAACTGGGAACTGGTGTTCTGTGAACTGTATGCCGGCGGAAAGTATAACGCCGATGGCGACAACTACGCCTATTCTCTGGGCTTGAACGGCTTGGGGCTGTGTGCAACACAGTTTTCCTCTGCCTATATGGACGTGGAAATTTACCGGGATGGCTTCTGTTACGAGCTGCATTTTGAAAAGGGTATCAATATCGGCGGCTTGAAAAAGACCCCTGTCAAAACAAAGAAAACCGGTACAAAAATTCACTGGCTGCCGGACTTGGAAGTCTTTACTGAAATCAGCATCCCGTCTGAGTATTTCCGAGATGTTCTGAAACGGCAGGCGGTTGTCAACCCGAATTTGCTGTTCCTCTATCGGCATCAGCAGGAAGACGGCAGCATGGAAGAACTGCGGTTCTTGTATGAAAACGGGATTGCCGACTATGTGCAGGAACTCGCCGGAGAAACGGCTCTGACGAGCATTCAGACATGGGACTGCCAGCGAGAGGGACGTGACCGGGAAGATAAGCCGGATTATAAAGTCAAGCTGTCCGTGTCCTTTACGTTCTCCAATCGGGTGCAGCGGATTGAATACTATCACAACTCCAGCTTCCTGGAACACGGCGGTTCTCCGGAACGGGCAGTGAAGCAGGCGTTTGTGTCCCAGATTGACAGCTACTTGAAACAGAACGGAAAGTATCTGAAAAACGAAAGCAAGCTGACCTTCGCAGACGTGGAAGACTGTTTGATTTTGGTTTCCTCCAGCTTTTCCACCCAGACTTCCTATGAAAACCAGACCAAAAAGGCAATCACCAATAAGTTTATCTATGAGGCAATGACAGAATTCCTCAAGCATCAGCTGGAGATTTATTTCATCGAAAATCCAGACGAAGCTATTAAGATTGCCGAGCAGGTGCTCATCAACAAACGCAGTCGGGAAAATGCAGAGAAAACCCGTCTGAATATCAAGAAGAACTTAGCTGGCAACATCGACCTGGTGAATCGGGTAGAGAAGTTTGTAGACTGCCGGAGCAAGGACGTTTCCAGACGGGAACTCTATATTGTGGAAGGTGATTCTGCGTTGGGTTCTGTTAAGATGGCACGAGATGCAGAGTTTCAAGCAGTCATTCCGGTTCGAGGAAAGATTCTGAATTGCCTGAAAGCCGACTACAACCGCATTTTCAAGAACGAGATTATCACGGACATCATCAAGCTGCTGGGCTGTGGAGTAGAAGTCAAGACAAAAGCCAACAAGGAACTCTCCATGTTTCATCTGGACGGGCTGCGTTGGAATAAGATTGTGATTTGTACCGATGCCGATGTGGACGGCTTCCAGATTCGGACGCTGATTTTAACCATGCTCTATCGGCTGACCCCAACGCTGATTGAAAACGGCTATGTCTATATCGCAGAATCGCCGCTGTTTGAAATCACCACGAAGAAGCGGACGTATTTCGCCTATACGGAAAAGGAGAAGGTCGAAATTCTGCAAAAAATCGGCAAAGAACCGGCAACCCTCCAGCGTTCAAAAGGGTTGGGCGAGAACGAAGCGGATATGATGGCTCTGACGACCATGAATCCGGAAACCCGCCGTCTGATTCGGGTAACGCCTGCTGGTGTGGAAGAAACGGCTGCCATGTTTGATTTGCTGCTTGGGGACGATTTACAGGGCAGAAAGCAGTTTATTGCAGAATATGGACACGCTTACTTAGAACTGGCAGACATCAGTTAAGATTTTAGCATTCCAAATCGTACCTGTTTCGGGAGAAACTTTCCGGAGCAGGTACTGTTTTCCTGTATGCAGTTTCTTTCCTGCTGGGAAATGCCACAAACTTTTGCATTGTTAAGCCGAACTGTACCCGTTTGCTTTTTGATTTGTTCTTTTTTTGGAATGATAAAAAAATACAAAGAGTTCTTGACACTGTCAAAATTTTTGCTTATAATAAAAGTGTATCTTTGGAACGAAAATCCAGACTACAATTCAGATAAAGGATGTTTTCACTATGTTATTGGACAAATATCTCCCTCGAATTGAATTTGACAGTTACGAGGACTTCAAGCAGAATTATCGTGTCAACGTACCGGAAACCTTTAACTTTGGGTTTGACATCGTAGATGAATGGGCAAAGCAGGAACCGGAAAAGAAAGCACTCGTTTGGTGCGATGATGACGGAAACGAACGGACATTTACTTTCACGGAAATCTCTCGTCTGTCGAATCAGACCGCAAACTATTTTCAGCATCTGGGCATTCGCAAGGGAACGGTTGTCATGCTGATTCTCCGCCGCCGCTGGGAATACTGGGTTTGTGCAGTTGCCCTGCATAAAATCGGAGCAATTCTGATTCCTGGTTCTTTGCAGCTTTCCAAGAAGGATTTGGTTTACCGTGGCAACAGTGCCGGCATTCATACCATGATTTGTGTGGATGACGCCTATGTTATCGAGCAGGTAGAAGCTGCACAAAGCGAAGTTCCGAGCATTCAGCATCGGGTTTTGGTTGCCGGAAAGCGGGACGGCTGGCAGGATTTTGAAGAAGAGATTGCCAAGTATTCTGACGTATTCCCAAGACCGACCGGAGCAGCTGCAACGAAGGCAAATGAAACCGCCATTGTTTACTTTACTTCTGGTACAACCGGTGACCCGAAGATGGTACAGCACAACCATGCTCATCCGCTGGGACACATTGTAACGGCGAAGTATTGGCAGCAGGTGCAGGAAAACAAGCTGCATATGAGCGTTTCTGACTCTGGCTGGGCAAAGTTTGGCTGGGGTAAGATTTACGGGCAGTGGATTTGCGGGGCAGTGATTTTTGCCTATGATATGAAGAAGTTTATTCCGACCCATCTGCTGCAAAAGATGCAGGATTACAAGCTGACCACGTTCTGTGCACCGCCGACCATGTATCGGTTCATGTTGCAGGAAGATGTCAAGGCGTATGACCTTTCCAGCATTGAAACCTTTGCGACCGCAGGCGAACCGCTGAATCCAGAAGTATTCAACAAGTGGAAGGAACTGACGGGCAAGGAAATTCGGGAGGGCTTCGGACAGACAGAAGGTTCTGTTCTGATTGCAAACTTCCCGTGGCTGACACCAAAGCCGGGTTCGACTGGGAAACCGTCCCCGTTGTATGATATTCATTTGATTACGGATGAAGGTGTTGACGCAAAGGCTGGCGAACACGGTGCATTGACGATGTTGCACCTGAAAGAATCCTATCCAATCGGCTTGTTTACCGGTTATTATCACAATCCGGAGATGACCAACGAGATTCTGGGCGATGGAACGTATTGTTCGCACGATGTATTTGAACCGGATGAAGACGGATACTTCTGGTTTGTCGGCAGAAATGACGATGTCATCAAATGCTCTGGCTATCGCATTGGACCATTTGAAGTAGAAAGTGCGTTGGTTGCACATCCGGCAGTTGTAGAGTGTGCTGTAACGGCTGCACCAGACCCGATTCGCGGCAACGTCGTAAAGGCAACCGTTGTTCTGGCAAAGGGTTACGAACCAAGCGAAGCCCTGACCAAGGAACTGCAAAACCATGTAAAGCATACCACTGCACCGTACAAGTACCCGAGAATTATTGAATACGTGGAAGAACTGCCAAAAACACTTGGCGGTAAGATTAAGCGTGCACAGATTCGGAAAGAAGACTTTGCAAAGAAAAATTAACGAATTATAATTCGTAAGATAGAAAAACGCTGTCACCTCGATTGCTGTTCGAGATGGCAGCGTTTTGTTTTATGCTTGAAACTGGAATAAGTGATACGGGGAAAAAAGGGCGTGTATTTTTTGAAGCAAATCCTCTAATATCAAATTTGATTCGTTTCTCTTACAAGCCTCTTCTATGGTGATGGATAGTGATTGCTGATTCACAGAAAGAAACAGGCAGATTTCTCCGGGGTCTAATAAATCTGTTCCTGTTAAGACGGCATCTGTCCCGGCACATCTTCCAGCATCTTTTTCAAGGCAATCTGACTTTGCATGAAGTCTGCCAAGCTCTGCTTCGGCTGCGTTGCAGCAGCAGAAACCAATTGTTCCATTCGCTTTTGTACCTCTGGTGTCTTGTAGACATCTTCTGTCCAATACAAAATCTCTCCCGGCATTTCCGGAAAGACTTCCAGCAATTCCACTGGCGTGCAGCCGTGAATCAACGGCAGCGGCAAATGATTGTGCAAGTTCCGGTAAGCCCGAACGAATTTCCGCAGTGTCCGGTCATTGAATGTCAGTTTCCGGCGTTGGATGTCATCGAAAACCTCCGGAAGTTCTGCATTTTCCCGTGCAAATACAAGCACTTCCAGCAATTCATTTTCCTGTCTGGCTGGGGACATGCCCATATCTGCAAAGACGGCACGCATTGCCGTGACTTCCGGCGTTTCTTCATAGAATTCTTCGGTTGCATATTGCAGCAGCAATTCTTTTTCCGGGACATGATACGGCTTTCCCTCGGAGAATTCCAGAAAGGCATAGCATTCATCTTGGTCAACCAGCAAGCATTCATGTACGAGCATGCCATTCCAGAGCAGATTCAAATTTGCTGGAACGCCTTCAAACAGTTCGCCCGGCTTTAAAATCTGGTAGCAGGTGGGCTGTGTTTTCTGAGCCTGTAAGAAAGAGAGAAAATCTTCTTTCGAGAGAAACTCCGGATTCTGTTCGCACAAAATCGAATAGAGCTTTTCAATCGGGAGAATGTGATAATAATTTGCGACTGCCAGCAGATACGTTTGCAGTTCGGCAATGGTTTCTGCCGACAGCGACAAGCCTGCAAAAGCAGCAGTTTGGGTCTGGTTTGCTTCCATAAAAAATCCTTTCTGGTTTAGAAGAGTTGTTTCTTCAAATAAATCGAGTCCTGTTCAGTAATGGGGCGAATCACTCGGCACGGGTTGCCGGCAGCCAGAGAGCCAGCCGGAATGTCACGAGTTACCACGCTGCCTGCACCAATGATGCAGCCTGCTCCGATGGTAACACCACCGCAGACCGTGACATTTGCGGCAAGCCAGCAGTCATCCCCGATGTGAATCGGTGCACCATATTCCAAGGTGTAAAGTGTGCCGTCCTCTTTTTCCCGAAGGTTGCGTTCTTCCGGTAAGTATGGGTGCAATGGCGTTGCCAAAGTGCAGTTGGGTCCAAAAAAGACGTTGTTTCCAATCGTAATCGGGCAGGTATCCAGCACAACAAAGTTGAAATTGGCATAGCAGCGTGTACCGAATGTGGTATAAAGACCGTAGTCAACTTGAATCGGCCCTTGCAAGTAGGTATCTTCGCCCAAGTTGGGAATCAGTTCTTTTAAGATGGCAGTTCGCTTTTCTGCTTCATCCTCAAAGGTGTCATTGTATTGTTTGGAGAGCCGATGTGCTACGATTCGGCGGTCTGCCAGATGGGAATCAGAAGCATCATAAATTTTCCCTGCCGACATTTTTTCTGTTTCTGTCATAAAAAATTCCTCCTTTTTCATGCAATCGGTGTATTTATGCCAATGTTACAATGGTAACGCCGTCTTCGCCCTCGCCAAAGACACCCAGCCGAAAACTTTTGACATATTTCAATTGTTTCAGTCGCTGATGAACGGCTTTCCGCAGTAGCCCCGTTCCTTTTCCGTGAATGATGGTCACGGTAGAAACGTGAGATAAGACCGCACGGTCTAAGAACGCATCCATCTGGTAAACGCCATCATCGCAGGTGCAGCCACGAATGTCCAGTTCCATCGAACCGCTGCGTTCGGTTTTTGCAGAAACCTTTCCGGTACGGGGGGCATTCTTTTTCTGCGGTTGTTTTTCGGGTTGACTGTTGACCAAACGCAGCCGTTCCAGCTGCATTTTGGTTTTCATTGCTCCGAACTGTACCAACAGACGATTGCTGCTGTCCGGCAGGCTGACGACCTTTCCCTTTTGTTTGGTGTCGGCAACCATGACAGTATCCCCGACTTTCAACGCTCTCGGCAGCTGGTAAGAAGCATCTGTTGCAGCGGCTTCTTCGAGTGGGTTTGCCGTTTCGTACATGTGGCGGAATCGCCGTTTGCTGCTGGATTTTGCAGAGATGACATCTTCTGAGAATGTCGCCCGTTCTTTTTCTTTTCGCAGCTTGTCCAGTTCTTCCAACAAGGCGTTGGATTCTGCACGGGTCTGCTCGACAATCTGCATGGCTTGCAAGCGAGCCTGTTCGATTTTTTCGGCACGCTCTGCCCGAATCTCTTCCAGTTCCTGTTTTGCCTTTGCAGCCGCTTCATCTGCCTGCTGTTTTTCGACCTGAATCGCCTGCAACTGGTCTTCGAGTGTCTGGCGAGTCTGTTCCAGCTTTTCCACTGCCCGTTCAAACCGTACGTTTTCTTCGCTGACAAGTGTTTGAGCCTGCTGAATGATGGATGGGTCCATACCCAAGCCCTCTGTGATGGCGAACGCATTGGATTTTCCCGGAGAACCTAAAATCAAGCGATAGGTTGGCTTGAGATGCACCAAGTCAAATTCACACGATGCATTTTCCACTTCTGGGTGTTCGGTTGCATAGAGTTTCAATTCCTGATAGTGGGTGGTAATCATCATCTTTGCCCCATTGTTGTGCAGGCGTTCAATGATGGCAACGGCTAAAGCTGCACCTTCTACCGGGTCTGTTCCAGAGCCAAGCTCATCCAGCAGTACCAATGAGCGGTCATCTGCCTGATGCAGGATTTCAATGACTTGCTTCATGTGGGCGGAGAAGGTCGAGAGGTTCTGTTCAATGCTCTGGGTGTCGCCGATGTTGGCAAAGACGGTTTCAAAGACAGAAATCTGACTGCCTTCCGCTGCTGGAATCAGCAAGCCGCACATTGCCATTAAGGTCAGCAAACCAGCGGTTTTTAAGGCGACCGTTTTACCGCCCGTATTTGGGCCTGTAATAATCAAGGTTTTCTGTTCCCGTCCGAGTGAAAAGGAAATGGGAACAACTTTTTCCGCCGGAATCAGAGGGTGGCGAGCGTTCTTCAAATCCAGTACGCCGTCATCAGTGACAATCGGACGGAATGCGTGCATTTTTGCTGCTAAATTTGCCTTTGCAAAATAAAGGTTCAGTTCTGCACAGACGGCATGGTCTGCAATGATGGCATCCGCCCATGTTCCGCAGTCGGTACAGAGTTCCGTAATAATCCGTTCGATTTCTTCTTGCTCTAAGCTTTCCAGCAATCGCATATCGTTGTTGGCTTCTACGACTGCCAGCGGTTCGATGAATAACGTCTGACCAGAGGCAGAAGTGTCGTGAATCAAACCTTGCACCTGTCCCCGATGTTCCGCCTTGACGGGCAGAACAAACCGACCATCTCGCATCGTTACCCGTGCATCCTGCAAGCATTTCTGCACATCCTGATTGCGTACCATTTTATCCAGGGTTTCCCGAAGTCGCTGTCCGGAACGGAGAATCTTCCGGCGAATGTCGGCAAGGGCTGGGCTGGCAGCGTCCGCCAATTCCTCTTCGGAAAGAATGCAGCGGTCAAGCTTTTCCAGCAGGAACGGAACAGGAGCAAGTCGGCTGAACAAATCGTCCAGCGGTGTTTCGACACCGGAACAGTGGTCGTACCAGTCACTCAATGCCTGTACCTGTCGCAGAATGCGTGCGATTTCCAGCAGGTCTTTGAGGGAGAGCTTTGCTCCGGATTTGGCACGCTGTAGGGACGTGCACATATCCTGAAAGGCATAAAAGGGCGGTGTGCCGAACTGCACTGCCAAGGCAAGGGCAGAGTCTGTTTTCTCCAGCTCTGCTTGTACTACAGCTAAATCCGTCTGTGGCTGTAGGTGGCGAGCCTGTTCTCTGGTGAGGTCGTTGGCTGCTTCGTTGGCGAGCAGCTCTAAGATTTTATCTAATTCTAATGTACGTTCGTTTGGATTCATAATGCCTCCTTGTTTTTGGAAAACAATTTGTCATCTGTCCGTTGTTGAGGACGGACGGGGAAGGGGTGGTTGTGTGGATAGCAGCCGTTTGTAGAATTGCAGGGTCTGTGGTTGGTAGTCCAGTTGGTAGCGAACAAAGGTTTCCGAGAACTGATTGACTGCCTGTTGTGTTTCCGCACCCAGCCGGAATTGAAAGAGGCGTTCCGGTTCGGTCAGGACAATATGCCGAATCGCTTGTAAGCCGCCCAGCGACATCGGGACAGCATAATCTTCCTCTTTGGGCGTATAACACTTCTGACAATAAAAATGCCCTGTTCTGGCGGAATAGAACAGGGATTGCGGTAAGTACTCCATACAGACCGGACAGACCAATACATCCGGCATCATTCCCAGTTCGGATAGAAACCGCAGTTCAAAGACACTTTTCAGGAATGCTTCGCTGCGGTTTCCCGTGGTGAGATAATATAACGTATTGAGGGTCAGCCGTAAAACAAAATTCTGCTGCTGTCCGGTAGGGACGGCATACCGGATGAGGTCAAAAAAGTAAGCTGCCAAAGCGAGCTGCGTCAAATGTTCCCGCAGCCCGTAAAATAAATGAATCGGCTCAGCACTTTCCACATAGTACCTGCCGTTTTTCTCTGCCAAACAGAGTTTGGAATAGGCGAATGGCTGTGTTGCAGCAAGGTGTTTGCTGTTGGCTTTTTTCGAGCCTCGCACGAACACTTCCAGAACGCCTTCTGTTTTTGTTAAAATATCCAGAAATCTGCCGGCATCACCTGCCTGCCGTTCCTGTAGAATCAAGCATCGTTTTGTGAGCATGGTTCGATGGTATCCTTTTTGGGTTGTTCGGCAGTCTGTGCCGTTTGTTTCCAAGCCAGATAGTCCGAGATTTTTCCGGTCTGGCAAAATCGTGTCCAAAGATTTGCTTGCATCTGTTTTCACCTCTGCCAATAGGATTGCAAAAACAAATGCCGGTTATCCATGGAAATTTCTGTGCAGGGGATTACTTGTCGAGGTTGTTCAAGCCAAAGTTCCGGATGAGTCCATCCCGATTTCTCCAGTCCTCTTTGACTTTGACCCAGCATTGCAGGTTGACTTGAATCTGAAAGAACTGTTCGAGCTGGGCTCTTGCCTGACTGGCAATCCGTTTCAGCATGGCTCCCTTTTTGCCGATGAGAATGCCCTTGTGGGATTCCCGTTCACAGTAAATGGTTGCATCAATGTCCAGTAAGTCCTTGTCGTCCCGTTCGGAGAGCCGTTCCACTGCAACTGCAACGCCGTGCGGCACTTCATCCCGCAGCAGCCGCAGCACCTGTTCCCGAATCATTTCGGCAATCAGCACTTGTTCCGGCTGGTCGGTGATTTTGTCATCCGGGAAGTAGTGCGGAGCAGGAATCGCACAGTGACAGACCGCTTCTTCCACCAAATCCACGCCGTCATTTTCAGAAACGCTGATGGGGAAACTTTCTGCAAACGGAAACGCTGCGTTCCATTCTGCAATTCGCTGCATCAGAACATTTTTTTCTTCGAGCAGGTCAATTTTATTCAGCACCAGCATCACTTTGGTTTTAGAGGCTTTCAGCGGCTGTAAAAATTCCAGTTCCTGTTCGGTGGGCTGTCGGGTGCAGTCTGCTACAAATAAGACAACATCCATGTCATTGACTGCCTCTTTTGCTGCTTGCAGCATATAGGTGCTCAACTTGTTTTTCGGCTTATGCAGTCCCGGCGTGTCCATGAACACCATTTGGATTTCTCCAACGGTTTTAATGCCCGTGATACGGGTACGGGTTGTCTGCGGCTTATTGCTGACCGAGGCAATCCGTTCGCCGACGATGGCATTCAGCAGGGAGGATTTTCCGACATTTGTTCTGCCGGAGATGGTTACAAATACCGTTTTTGTCATGTGTTACTCCTCTGAAACAAAGGTTTCTTCTCTGGAGATGCCCAGTTCGCCGAGCACCTGTTCTTCCTTTTCCCGCATCTTCCGAGCTTCGAGCGGAGAAGTTTCGTGGTCATAGCCCAGCAGGTGCAACATGGAGTGCACGGTCAGGAAACCGATTTCCCGTTCGAGGGAATGCCCGTACAAATCTGCCTGCCGCATAGCGGTTTCCAGAGAGATGACCACATCGCCGAGCAGGGCACAGCCGGTTTCCTTGCTGATGTCATACTTTCCGTCTACGCCGAGCGGGAACGAGAGCACGTCCGTCACACTGTCTTTTTTCCGGTAAATTCTGTTCAAATTCCGAATTTCGGCATTGCTGACAAACGAAACGCTTACTTCCGCATCATGTGGAAACTGCTCCATCACCAGAACTGCCTGACAGCAGCGGCGAATCAGCATCCGAATCCCCACTGGCACTTTGATTGTCTTCTGATTGTTTTTCACCATAACCTTTACACGCATCATTTCTCAACCTTTCTTTCTCGATGATGATACGTTTCATAAGCACGGATAATATCCTGTACCAAGCGATGGCGTACCACATCTTTATTTGTAAATTCCTGAATGGCGATGTCGTTGACGTGTTTTAACACCTGCATTGCCTCCAGCAATCCGCATTTTCGTTTATCCGGCAGGTCAATCTGAGTAATATCCCCGGTGATGACCATACGGCTGTCCTCACCC
>UMJI01079600.1_pt1 | contig 67389 bp, 85 predicted proteins | sample 1965991 | NCBI WGS metagenome assembly UMJI01 (sample SAMEA4836140, study PRJEB28245) | human gut metagenome | biome: gut microbiome; material: fecal sample | place: Denmark | collected 2008
TTTGTTCTCTGCGTAAAGCTTGTAAGTGTTCAGAAACTGCTTGAGTCATAAATGGCAATGTCGGGGCAATAATGCAGATATAGATAAAAAGATCTCATTCATATGGATGGGATCTTTTTTTGACTCTTCACATCATGACTGTTTGACTGATTCTGTGACTATTCAATCAATAACACTCAAACAGATAATAAAATGTGAACAGCGCAATCGGTTGAAACGTTCTGACTATACATAAAGTTACAAAATGTTCATAAAACAGACATTATTTTGGCAATTTTTCATCATTGATATATCACAATGATGTACTTATAATTTAGAGATGATAAGAATGAGTCTTATTAAGTTGAAATAGAAGTTTATGGTCGGGAGGGGTATGGTTGTTTAACTACTATATATACAGAACCTACTTTAATGCAAAACATAGTTTTAATGGCGACATAACGAAGATACATGGACACTCATTTACAATTGTCACTTATATAGGTATGAAGGATAGTAAAGAGGATATTCCCTTTTTTAAGTTGGAAGCAATCATCTCGTCATTTATAGATCAGTATAGGGGACGGTATCTTAATGAACTTCCTGAGTTTGAGGGATGTGGTAATACCCTTGAGACAATAGGCGACTACTTCTACGAGAAATTGCGAAAACAGCTTATGAAAAGTGGTATGGAGTTATACCAGCTTGATATATCTGAGAATCCGCTATGTGTGTATCAGGTATCTGACAGGATGCTGCTGCCGACCATGAACATGGATACAAGCAACAGAAATTATCAGAAGATATTTGATGATATATTGAAACTTGAGAGTATGACAGGACTTAGCTGATATAGATGAAATATATACATATATAAATTGAGCAATGAAAATATACTACAGAGATGAGGCGTGATGAGTATGAAGAAAAGAGAATCGTATAAGAAACATTTGAACAGAGGCGTTATGGCTGTTTCTTTCGCTGTTATTTTTATAGTTTTTTCTATTATGGGCGGCAGAATACAGGCATTTGCGGATGATGCAGTTGCAACCCAGACAGATGCGGCAAAGAGCAATTCAAGTGGACCTGTCACAACAGGGCTTGCCATAGATGGATATTACGGTGAATGGAGTCAGTATCCATCTGCTGATATAACATATAACAGCAACAATGGCTATTCGGTTCACAAGGGACAGATTGCGATAGATGGCGACAGGCTGTATGTGCATTTTTCCATGAATGACCTGTACACATCACAGATGCAGTTCCAGTTCTGGAACATTACAGTAGATGGTAAACAGTGTGTGCTCAATGTATTACCTGTGAATTCAGATGGTTCGATCAACTGGTCGGGACAGATGTATAATCTAGGTGAGGGAATATACAGGAATTTTGGTGTGTTCGCAGGTTACTATACAGATATAGATGGCGATGTGGCATTTACGGTTTATGATGCAGCACACACTGAGACGGGAAAGGGTGATGAGATAGAGTTTTCAATATCAATGAAGAAACTGGCTGATTATCTGGGTATAAACATTGATCAGGGGGCGACTATCACAGTGTCCAACCCTAATATCGGCGCGCAGGGCGTAACTATAACCGGAACTCCGACAGGTCCGTGGGCAGGGGCAGCTATGGCGATGGCACTTGCAACAGGCGGAGTGTTTGTGTGCAGAAGAAAGAAGAGGTAAACCCTCGTATAATAAAATTACTATGTGAAAAGGAGACAGAACACAGGATGAACATACTGTTGATCGTAACGTTTATTATATGGATATATGTGCTTACGGTTCTAAAACGTGGCAAACTCGAATTCTGGTATTTCATTGCAGGCAGTGTGGGTCTCTTTATATACATGCTTATACTGGTTGAGCCGGTCATTCTTGCCCCACTGCAAAAAGCAGTATCCGCAGTGGCAGGGATGTTTGGGGATATGACTGGAATATACGAGTCTTATTTCAACAAAAATGTAATATTTATATCCACAGGGGATACAAACCTTTCAATGTATATAGACTATGAGTGCTCAGGCATCATAGAGATACTGGCATTTTTGGCGCTCCTGTGGTTTTTTCCTTTGTATCACACATATGAGAAAAGCGTGCTCAGCGTAGTGGGAGGATTTGCGATATTTGTGTCAAATGTACTCAGGATATTTGTGATCTGCCTCATAATATATATGTTTGGAGAAAGTTCATACTTCATTGCCCATACGATAATAGGGCGTCTTGTGTTCTATGCATGCACGGTTGCACTATATTTCTTTGTATTTACAAAGTCGCAGATAATAAGACAGAAGGTTGGAGGTTTTAAGTTTGACGCACATAATGCAGATATTTCATAGTTCTATTATATTCTGGGCAGCCTGGGTCATCATACCTATAGTTATGGAGATCATTCCGACCATAGGCAACTTTGTGATACTGATAAAGAAAAAGATAGTGTCACATAAGGAGAAGGCAGTAAACTTTTCACCTGAGATAACCATGATAATACCGGTGTACAATCAAGAGCACAGTCTTAGACGGTGTATCAAGTCAATTAATGATTCAAGTTACCCAAATGATAAGATATATATACTTGTCGTCAACAACATGAGTACAGACAGAAGCTTTGAAGTGTTCTGCGAGTGTCAGGAGGAGTTTCCAGAACTTACCATGAACTGGGTAAATTCAAAGCAGGGCAAGTCTAAGGCACTGAACCTTGGGCTTTTCAACAGCTTTGGCAAATATGTGATCCATATAGACAGTGACGGTGTTCTGCAGAGGGATGCCATAAGAAATATGGTCGTAAAGTTTGAGAGAAACGCTGATATTGACTGTATGACGGGTACAATCATGACAAATCCTGAGATGATAGACGAGACAAAGGGATTCGGACTTCGCCTGCTCAGAAAACTTGAGTTTTTTGAGTATGCCCAGGCTTTTCTTGCCGGAAGAAACTTTCAGTCAGAATTCAACAACATATTTACACTTTCCGGTGCTTTTTCAGCGTTCAGACGTTCCACCATCATGAGAACCAATATGTACAATACGGATACAGTGTGCGAGGACACACACGTAACATTTCAGATAAGAGATGTGCTTGGTGAAAGTGTGGTTCTCTGCAGTGAGGCGATATTTTACGTTGATCCGATAGAAGACGTGAACAGATTGTATATCCAGAGGCAGAGATGGCAGCGTGGGGAGATAGAGGTTGTCCATATGTTCATGAAGAACAGAATGAATGTGGTCAGGGGATTTTTCTCGGATTTCATAGTTAGACTTGTCATGTTTGATCATACATTTGCATTTCCGCGAATGATATGGTACTTCGCACTAATATGTCTGGGATTTGTGAATTACCCATTTAGTCTTATCATACAGTCGGTCATCATTATGTACATGCTGTATGTTTTTACCACAGCACTTCTTTATATATGTATAAGCCTGTTTTTAAAGCCCTTTAAAAAGCTTAGAAGATACTATGTGCGAAAAATTTATCTGATATTTCTGCTGCCACTTTACAATTTTGTTGTATTCTGGTTCAGGTTTGCCGGAATAATAAAATGTGATAAATGCATATTACCTCTTGTTCGGCGTGTATATATTCTTCGGCGGACTGGCATTTCTGCTCATCGGCAGAAGAATCGGAAGGCCTGTATTTGGAACAGCACTTGCTGTGCTGTGGTTCTTCATGCCTGAAAATGCGAGAATGTACATTGATGAGGGCAATATGCCGAGAATGGTCGTGTCCTTCCTTCTCCCATATCTCATATATTTTATCTGGGTGTATCTCAGGGAAGAGAAGAGATGGGCACTTGCCGGGATTCTCATATTTACAATGCTCATAACCGTTACCCATATCATGATGATAGCTATGATCGGAATAGGAACTTTCTTGTTTTTGTTGTTCGATCATCACAGGAAAATGGGTATAAGACGTCAGGTGATCATCCTGCTCACGATGATATGTGGCATACTCATCATGGGAGTGTGGCTTGTGCCATCACTTTCGGGCGGAATATCATCCATGGATTCCGAGGCAGCATCAGATGTAATGACGATGTGGATGTCTGATCTTTCTTCATCGCTCAATCCGTTAAACCGTATAAATGGAGATATCGGCGCATTTTATTTTGGAATATCCGTTGTCCTGCTCTCCATAGCGGGAATTTTGCTTGCAGATAACAAGAAAAAATCAGGATTTATCCTGGCTCTTGTAATCCTTGTGCTCACGACACCGGATGTTCTGCCGATACTTCGAAAGATGCCGATGAGTCAGGCACTCTGGATGACGCGATTTACAGTTATAGCATATGGATTTTTCTTCCTGTCGCTCATAGAGTGGGAGCGGCTCAGAAAGCCATTTGTGATTGCCTCGGTGATCATACTTGTGGTGGATGCGATACCGTCATTCACATTTGAGAGGTACAGCGTTCCGGCAAATGATGACGGTGTGGCTGTGGCGGGCCTTTTGAGGGATAACACAAGTCAGAGGGCATCGCTCATGGATCTTTCAAGTCTCGGTTCCTATCCATCGTACGGAGTGTGTACAGATGGGGGGGCGTCATATACATTTGGATGGGCATGGCAGGGGGCTGCGACCGCTGACAACATAATGCTGCTCAACCAGGCACTTGAGAATGAACAGTATGATTATCTGTTTGACAGATCGGTCGAGCTTGGAGACGATACAGTTGCAATTGACAGAAAGTATATAGGTGCAAAGGAAAAGACTCTCGATGATGTCACTGCAAGCGCAAAGAAGAGTGGCTACACGTTGACATATGAGTCGGATAAGGTGTGCCTGTTTAAGCTTGATGGTCCGGAGGAGTTCGGTGTTGTCACGCAGTATGATGGCATTGTCATAGGTGACTATGCGGATGGGATAACCCTTGCATTTCCTTCTTTTAAGGCAGGAATGTCCTCAAATATAGAGGATTATTCTACGGACGAACTGAAAAGCTACCATACTGTAATTTTGACCGGATTCTCATATGACACCAGACAGAAGGCTGAGGAGATGGTGAGATCTCTTGCGGATTCTGGTGTAAATGTTGTCATAGACATGACACATGTCCCAGCGGACAGCGCAACGAGGCAGCATGTATTTCTTGGAGTTACGGATATGTCTGTATCATTAAAGTCCAGCTATCCGATTTTTAGCTATGACGGTGAGCAGATATCTACTACAGGATTTCCTGATGATATGTCAGAGTGGAATACCGGATATATAACCGGAGCCATGAACGTGACAGGTACATTCGCTTATGAGATGGAACAGCTTGCATTTGCAGCCACGGACGAGAACAGTCAGAATATCAAATATGTGGGACTGAATCTTTTGTACTATTATAGTGTGACAGGGGACAGCGGTGCAGAGAAGATAGTTGAGGATATTCTTGGCGTGAGCCCGGAGGATCTTCCTGAGAGAACGCTGATTCCTATAAGTAGTGAGATAACGGACGGTGGAATGGTGATAACAGTAAATGATGCTCCGGCAGATATTGCTGATGGAGCCGTGATAAATACTACTCTTGCATATCAGGATATTTTCGTATCTGATTCGGAGATAATGGATGAAAATAATATGCTGTGTGTTGGAACAGGAGTGACAAACATAAAGTTTAAATATCCATTATTTTGGCCAGGAGTGTTGGTGAGTATAGTAGGATTTTGTGGAATGAGTGCAATATGGATACTAGCGTGTAAAGATTACGGAAAGAAAAAAGATTGACAATTTACAAATAATAGTTGTTATATAATAGCTATGTATATAACACGGGGGAAGAAAGATATGTCAGCAAACAGCAGGAACAGAACTGAATATGAGATAAGCAAAGCCAGGAGGAGATTCGCTATCATCTTCCTGGCTGCTGTTGTTGCCACAGCAGGTATGATATCTTTTATCATAACAAAACAGGCAGTTGATAATATGAGAAGCAAGATAGTGAATCTTATATCGTCTAACAACCAACAGCTTGGATACAACGTCGACAATTATCTTGTCGGTATAGAAGATACAGTGGCTCTTTTTTTCTCCGATGATCAGCTGTGTGAGTATGATGCCACAGATGATAGTCTGGATGAATTTACCAGAATACAGCAGGAAGCGGCGATTCAGAATAGGATAAGTGACCTTGGTGTGTTTGACAACTTTACAGATTTTGGTGTCGTATATTCCAATGACAAGAGCGTGGGATGGATTTCCAACACAACACTTCAGGCTTTTCCGGATGGAGGAATATATACATATTTTACTGGACATATAAATGACGAGAAGACAATGTCCGGTTGGTTTTTTGATTATTTAAACAGTCCAGACAGGCTTTTCTACGTCAAGAAACTTAATGAAAATGCTGTGATCGTAACTTCTTTCTATAGCAGGGAACTAAGTTCAGTGGTGAATTTAAGTCATGAACTCAAGGATATGAGGGTGTGTCTTGTAAATGATTCCGAGGAAGTTGCGTATTCAAATAATGCAAAATGCGTTGGAGAAAAAATTGAAGTGAACCTTCCAAAGGAAAATGACGACTTCGAATATCAGACAAATTCGGATGGATATGTTATATCCGTAGCACAATGTTCAAATGGCTGGAGAGTAGTGTCTTACATAGGTGAATCTGAGATATTCAAAGAAGTAGGGAGATTGAAATTGTATTCATTTGTAGCAACTCTTGTGCTGGCTTTATTGGTTGTTGTGACAGGAAGCATTGTATTGAAAAGAATATATACACCTGTTTCCGGAGCTATTGAGGAATTAAAGCAAAAGGCTGAATATGACCAGCTTACAGGACTTATGAATAAAGCTTCGTTTGGAGAAGTTGTTGGATCCTGTCTTGAGGAAAAGTCAGAAACAGTCACACATGTGTTTATAATGATAGATATGGACAATTTTAAAAAGGTAAATGATACTTTGGGTCATGGAGAAGGGGATGTGGTTCTGTCTAAAACTGCTGAACTCTTCACAAAAATGCTTGGAGCAGATTCCGTGATCGGACGGGTAGGTGGTGATGAGTTTGCAGTGTACAGGAAGTTTACTGGATGGACTTTGGAAAGTGTTAGAAAGAAAATGGAATTTGAGCTGAGACTGTTGGCTGAAGATTTTACCAGAACGATTTCGAAACAATATACTGAATGTAATCTTTCGTTATCAGCAGGTGTTTACATAGTAGATGGAGAGAACTCATCTGATTATGAAAGCATGATGAAGAAGGCTGATACCGCTTTGTATAAATCAAAGAGAAACGGAAAAAGTCAGTATAGCTGGTTCGTTGAAAATCAGGATTGATCAGAGGTGAAACAGATGAAACATATAATTAAAAATCACAAAAGAGGATTATCGGTTTTGATGATGCTTTTTTTGCTTTTTGTAATTAGTGGTTGCGGAGAGCAAAAAACAGATATGGCTGTCGGGGATACGATAACTATAGAATATTCCTGGTGGGGCGATGATAGTAGAAACCAGTACACACTGGATGCTGTTGATATATTTGAAAAAGAAAATCCAGAAATAAACGTCAAATGCAAATATGGTGTGTGGAATGGATACGAGAAAAGACAGCATATATATATGAAATCACAGGAGACTCCGGATGTTATGCTCATAAATTATGGCTGGCTTGATACATATTCTTCTGACGGATCTGGCTTTTATGATCTTAATACGCTTTCGGATTATATTGATTTTGAAAACTATACTGAAGAAGAGCTTGCCTTTGGAACAAAAAATGGAAGATTAAATGCTGTTCCTATCGCGTTCAATACGGAGACTTTTTATTATAATGAGACTCTTTGGAACTCATATGGACTTAGTATTCCCAGAACATGGGATGACTTGTTTGATGCAGCCAGAATCATGAGCAAAGATGGGGTATATCCTCTGGGCATGACAAAAAAATCATTATTTTTTATGCTGCTTTCACATTATATACAGACAACCGGAAATGATCCGGTCAAATCTGATGGCACATTGAATCTGAATAAGGAACAGATAGGTGACATGTTGGATTTTTATAAGGAACTACTTGATAAAAAAGTCTTAATGTCTGTAGATTCATTTAACAGGAATGCTTTTGCCAGCGGTGAGGTTGGCGGCACTCTTGCGTGGGTAAGTGATGCAGGAGGATATTGTGATCCTTTGAAGGAAAATGGATATGATGTAAAAATAGGAGAATACATATGTGAGCCGGGGGCAAAATCTTTAGGCTGGTTTGTTAAACCTGCAACAATGTATGCGATAAGTAATAATACTGAACACCCAGAAGCGGCCGCAAAGCTGTTGAATTATCTGTTGAACGGTGAGGAAATGACTTTAAGACAGGGAACAGAAAAGGGTGTTCCGATCAGCAGTTCGGCACTTGCTGTTCTTGATGAGCATGATATGCTGACTGGATTTGAGGTACAGGCAGATGCTATGAGAAAAGAAAACAGCGACAAATTGTCGATTATGGCACCGATATTGGAATCTGAGGATGTGTATGGATCATTTAAATCAGATTCTGACTATTATCTGTACGATAAGTTGAGTCGTGATGAGACTATAGACAGAATTTATAGCGATATGTATAAGAAATAAAATAGTTGACAAAATGATCGATATGTTTTAACATAACGGTGTTATCAAGCGTAACACTGTTATGTTATTTTATATTATAATTAAATGGGTGAGGATTATGGCAAAGAAAATACAACATGACAGCGAGACGAGGAAAGAACTTCTAAAGTGTGCCAAGGAAGAGTTCATGGATAAGGGATTTATGGGTGCGTCACTTAGAAATATATGTCAGAAGGCAGGAGTGACAACCGGAGCTTTATATTTCTTTTTTAAGGATAAGGACGATCTGTTCTGCAATGTTGTGGGACACATGATGGACAGACTCAATGCTGTGTTAACCGAGCATTTTTCCGTTGAGGTGGACGAGATGAACAATGGCATGGCATCAGACCACAATGAGGACAGTGATTTTGAGTCGGCCAGGAACATAGTGCATGAGATTTATATGCATAGAGAAGAAGTGCTTCTTGTTCTTACGAAGTCACAGGGATCCAGCATGGAGAGCATGCCAGACAATATAGTGGATCAGATGGATGCACACAATGCATTTATATGTGAGGCGATGTGCAGGGCTTATGGAACACCGATGGTTGACAGGAATGTGGTACATTGGATGTCTCATTCACAGATTGATATGTTTATATTCATGGTGACACATATTGACAATGAGAAGGATGCCTTGAAGTTCGTTGAGACAGGTATGAAATATCTGATCTCAGGCTGGTATGGCCTGGTTAAGCCGTGGCAGGATCCAGAATAAGATTTGACCGGAATAGAAAATTGAAAACAGTAAAATGAAAAATGTGGTACAGGGGAATCAAATTCCCATTATGTCTTATTACAGGTCTTCCGAATTACAGGGAAGACCTAAAAAAAGGCTTAAACCATAACAGCGTTATGTATGCAAATGAACATTTGAATAGCTACTAAAGTGTAATGGATTGCTATAAAAAATAAAGTAAATGAAAATTAGAACAACGAGGATATCATAAAGGAGGAAAAATTATGTATTTGGAAGTGTCAGGAGTAAAGAAGAGCTATGGAGAGGGTGGAAGCTATGTGCAGGTGCTTAAAGGTATAAACACAGGTGTTGAAAAAGGACAGATGTGTGTTATACAGGGAACGTCAGGTTCAGGTAAGTCAACACTTCTGAACTGTATAGGTGGACTTGACACCATGGATTCAGGTTCGATAAAGGTTGATGGAACAGAGATATTTGGGATGACAAGCGACCAGCTTGCGGACTACAGACGTGATAATTTGGGATTTATATTCCAGTTCTATAACCTTGTTCCAAACCTCACCGTGAGGGAGAACATACAGGTGTGTGAGTATCTGACTGATGATCCGCTTCCTATGGATGACCTGATCGAGACACTGGGACTTACGGAGCATCAGAATAAGTTCCCTTCACAGCTCTCAGGTGGACAGCAGCAGAGATGTGCTATAGCGAGAGCTCTGGTGAAAAATCCAAAACTCCTTCTCTGTGATGAACCGACAGGAGCTCTTGACTCCAAGACTTCAAGAGATATACTTGTTCTTCTCGAGGAAATAAATGCGAAGTATGGGACGACCATGCTGATAGTAACACATAACAATTCCATCAAGAACATGGTGCACAAGGTTATCTTCATAAAGGATGGTCTTATTAGCAAGGAGTATGAGAACGAAGTGAGAGTTCCAGCGTCAGAATTGGAGGATTTGTAATATGCAGAAGGTTTTGAGAAAAAGGGTTCTGAGGGATCTGAAGGAGAATGTGTTCAGATACATAGCACTTGCATTTCTTATCATCATGGGTATGTATGTCATTGTCTCGCTGATAGGAGCCGGATATACGATCATTGACAATGGCGAGACACATGACGAGGCAAATAAGATAGAGGATGGTCAGTTTTCCGTATTCGTTCCACTGAGCGATGAAGAAATATCCCGGCTTGAGGATGTGGGTACTGAGGTTGAGCAGATGTTCTACGAGGATTACGATGTCATGGATGGCAAGACTCTCAGGGTATTTGCCAACAGGAAGAATATAGATCTTGTGGAGTGCGATGAGGGAAGACTGGCTGAAAATGATGATGAGATAGTTGTTGAAAAGAGATTCAGTCAGGTTAATGAAGTATCGATTGGAGATACGATACAGATAGCCGGAAATGATTTCAAGGTGACAGGAATAGGGACATCACCTGATTATAATGCGCTTTTCAAGGAGATGTCAGATACAGTTGTCGACAGCAAGGTGTTTGGAACAGTGTTCGTTACAGAGGGTGCATATGATAAACTTCATGCAACAGGCGAGAGTGTTAAGACAGAGACATATCTTTATGCGTTCAGACTTAAGGGTAAGACCACCTGTGATGACGTGAAGGATGCACTTGAAGACATCAAGGTCGACACAGACAGCATAGATGATGAGTATTTCCAGGAGTATTGGGATAGAACAGGTGCAGCCGTAAATGACTTCAAGGATGGCATAAAGGAACTTAAGTCAGGTGCAAATGAGCTTGCAGATGGACTTGGAGAACTCACTGATAACAACAGAAAGCTGAATAATGCGGCACAGGAGCTGTTTGATGCATATCTTGAACAGGCGTCATCATCTCTCTCAGCGTATGGTTTGGATGCAGAGCTTACAGAGGATAATTACAGTGATGAGATGAAGAAGATCGCCGACAGTCAGGGCGGAGTTTTGGCGATGAGCATTGAAAGTGCCCTGAGTGACATTGACAGCATCAAGGCATTCAAGGACGGTATTAAGGCGTATACCGACGGAGCTGCAGAGGCAAAGGATGGCTCGGATGAGCTTGCGGATGGAGTGGCAGAACTCAAGAAGGAGACGGATTCATTCCTCAAGGATTACGACACAGATCTTGCAAATATTACATCATTTGTGACAAGTGATGATAATCCGAGAACAGGCGGAGCCGCTGATGACCAGCAGATCAATGTACAGGCGGGATATTTCTTCGGTGTGCTGCTCATGCTTCTGTTCACATATGTCATATCGGTATTCGTTGTACATGGAATAGAGAAGGAGAGCAGCGTCATAGGTGCACTTTATGCCCTGGGGGTCAAGAGAAGAGATCTCATGATGCATTATCTGACACTTCCGGTCATAGTCACAACAGTTGCAGGCATAATCGGTTTCCTGATCGGAATAAGCAATGTTGGAATCCCTGTTCAGATGGCAGATGCATATGCGTATTATTCCATCCCTGCTATGGATGTGAAGATCCCGCTGATTCTTATAGTGTATGGTATCGTGATGCCGCCACTGGCAGCGATAGTTGTGAACTACTTCGTTATCAGAAAGAAGCTCTCACAGACAGCTCTTTCACTTATAAAGAATGAGGTCAAGCAGCCGAAGGGCAGCAATGTCGATCTAGGAGACATGGGATTTGTCGGAAGATTCAGAGTCAGGCAGATGCTCAGAGAGATGAGAACAGGATTGACCGTTGTGATCGGAATGTTCATAGCCCTCATATGCCTGATGTTAAGTCTTAACACTGCAACTTTCTGTTCAAAGGTCAAGAAGCAGAATGTGGAGGATACCCATTATGAATATATGTATACATACAAATATCCTACAGAGAATCCTCCAGAGGGCGGTGAGGCAGCGTATGCAAAGACTCTGAAGAAAGAGATATACGGTTACAACTGGGATGTGACAGTTCTTGGACTTTCAAAGAATACTAAGTATTTTGATGTTGACCTTAAGGATGGCAAGAACAGAGTTGCCATATCATCATCATTTGCTGAGAAATATGGTTATGGTGTGGGTGACGAAATCGTGCTCCACGACGAGGAGAATGATATAGATTATGGCTTTACAGTGGACAGTGTGACACAGTATACTCCGGCATTTTATGTTTTCATGACTATAGATGATGCAAGGGAGCTGTTCGGAGCTGGAAGTAATGAGTACAATGTAGTGTTTGCAGACAAGGACCTGGGGGTTGATCCTGCAAGACTTTACGCAACCACAACAAAGGCCGATATAGAGTCGGCTGCCGGAATATTTGCAGATCAGATGAGAAGTATGGTTGTTATGATAGTTATTATCTCGACACTTATATTCGTAGTGGTAATGTATTTGATGATGAAGGTCATGATTGACAGATCAGCATTCTCAATTTCATTGATAAAGGTGTTTGGTTTCAGGACGAAGGAGATCAGAAAGCTATATCTTGATGGCAATTTCTTCATAATCGCAATCGGAGCAGCAATATGCCTGCCACTTGCAAAGCTCATAATGAGTGCAGTGTATCCTTCTCTGGTGTCAAATGTAAACTGCGGTGTCAAGCTGACATTTGCCCCGTGGCTCTGGGCTGCGCTTTACGGCGGAATACTTGTCCTGTATTTTATAATCAACAGAGTTCTGGTCGGCAGATTGAACAAGATCGTGCCGGCTGAGGTGCTGAAGAACAGAGAGTAAGAAAAAAATAGATTATGGCAAAAATGTAAAAGCGTAGGTGAATTGTTTTCACCTGCGCTTTTTCTTATCTATAACATAATATGAAACAAATAATTTATTCAGAATCGTTGGTAGATAAATCTGATTTAGCAAATCCTCGAGTGTAGTACATAAAAAGTTTTTTGTCAGATTTTGATAATTTGTTGTATAGAGATAATAACTCTTGCTCATCTTCTGTTAGGCTCATATAAGGAATGTTTTCAGCATGTTTGTCGGAGAAAAAATCAGACATGGAGATATTTAATCCGGAACAAATCTTTTCTAATGTAGGAATTGTGGGCTGTGTGTTCTTCAAGAACATTGAGTTTAAAGAAGAGTAAGGAATATCAGCTTCTTTTGCCAATTTGTAGATAGACCAGTTCCTTAATTTCATATATGTTTCTATTTTTTTTAGAATTTCGTTGTTATTCATATATTCTACCTCGCATGATAATTATTTTACAGTTTCATGAAATGAAAGTTAGATACATAAATACGTTATAAAGGTTGAAAATATGACGTATATTCGTTATAATGCTTATAAGTTAAATTTTAACGATGAAGTGAGGAGAGTATATGAATAGGGAAAAAAATAAAACAGTTGTGACAGTGCTAACAATAAATGTTGTAGTTATTATAGTTATAGGGTTGATTGTAGTTGGATACTTCTATAAAAAAAGATATGACATTTCTGAACTATATATGAGGATTACTCCTGAAAAAATAGAAAGAGATATAAAAGACTTCGAAGTAAGTGGCTCATTGATGGGCAACTATAAAGATGTAGATGGATTTGGGGAGGGGCATATAACAGACTATGAGATAACCACAAGTGAAAATCAAATAAAAGTAAATTGTGAATTTTCATATGAAAGCAGTCTGGGAAAACTGTATGTAGATAATATTAGATTTAATTATAAAGTTAAGGGATTATTTAACACAACATATTATTTGGTATGGGCTAATGCAGAATATACATCATCTAAATTTGAATATAATAAGTCTCCATATCTGACACCAAGACAACTTCTGAATTATATCAATCGTCAACAGGGAACGGATTATGCAAATGTTGAAACGGTCATGCTTGTAAGTGCTGGTGAACAAATAGATATGTACAATCCTGATTACGATTTTTATTATTGTGTAGATGAACTTGATGCTTTGGAGTATTATGTTCAATTTTGGCATAATGATCTTACAACAGATTATATTTATGTAACAGTTGACTGGAATGAGAATTCAGAAGATTGGGATGTTGTAGCATCACAGACTTCTACCAAAAAAATTCATTCTGATTTTTTGATGCTTGGTATGACAAAATATATGAGGGCAGATGGATATCTTGATGATTCTCAGATGGATACTGTTTGTGATGTAAACAATCAAATTCTGAGAAATCTTAATGAATAGGGGGATGGGAATGAAAAGTAAAGTAATAATTTTATCTGTGCTGTGTGTGATTACTTTGCCTCTGTTGTATGGATGTACAACTGTAAAACAGGCAAAAGAAGAAACAGAAAATTATGTTGAATCATACAATTCCGGGAGTATAGATTATGAGGCTGCAGTAGATGGATTGTCTGGAATTGAGACGGATAATCAGGAAGTTGAACAATATATAACTCAGAAAAAAGCAGATTTAGCGGATCTAAGAAAGTCAAAGCTCAATTATGATAAAGCAGAGGAATTATATAATTCAGAAAAATATGGTGCGGCAATTCCCTACTATGAAAAAGTATCTGTAAATGATACTAATTACGATGATTCTCAAAATAAGATAAAGGAATCTGAGACAAAATTTATAGAGATGACTGTAGCTGAGGCAGAAATATACGTTAAAGATAAAAAATATCTTAAGGCAATAGATGTATATAAGAGCGCTATGAAAGTGTATGATGATGGGTCACTTAGCGGAAAAATAGAAGATGTGGAAAAAACATATAGGGATTATATGGAGAGTGAAGCTGCATCATATGAGAAAGAAAAGGACTGGTCTGATGCAATAGGTATATATGATGAGTTGGAAAATTATTTTAAGGATGACTCATATAAGGTAAAGAAAGCAGAAACTAAAAATGAATGTATTAACGCTGCAATAGATAAGGCAGAAACTCATACAAAAAATAATGAATATGATACAGCAAAAAAAGTAATTAACGATGCAATAAATATAGTTGGTAAAGATGTAGAGTTATTAGATGAGCTTGAAAGAATTTCTAGTTTTGAGCCTGTGTCGCTCTCTGATTTGGATGAATTTTACAAGGATAGCGACATACATAAGTGGGCTGGAATAGATAAGGATAACACTGGAACTTCTTATTCTTCCGGTATATTACTTAGTGAATCTGGAGGATATATGTTTTCAGACTCGGAAAGCAGCGAAATAGAATATTTACTCGGCGGTAAGTATGACAAGTTGTCAGGTAAGGTTGTATTACATTATGACTGTAAGGATAATGCTGAATCCTCTGCGGCTGGTAAAGTAAAAATATATGGCGACGGTGAGCTGCTATATTCATCGGATGTTGTTAAGAGTGGTGTTCTGCCTCAGAATTTTGATTTGAATATAACTGGTGTTAATAGATTAAAAATCGAATTTATATGGATGTTAACGCCGTATGGTTTTGACATGGGTCAAATAGAGATAGGCGTTGTAACTCCTATAGTTCAGAAGAGCTACATGAGTAAAAAATAATAAAAGAATCAAAAAGAGGGGAGGCATACTAGAAACTTATTTATAATTTGAATAATATACGGCAATCTGCTGAGAAAGAGGCGAAGAGATGATGAAATTAAGAAAAACAATAATAGGATCCTGTGCAGTATTAGGAATTGCATTATTGTGCTCCTGTGGAAATAATGGTAAATCAGGTTCTGGAGTGTTATCTACAGAGGTAATAACTGAGGAGACAACGACAGAGGCGACAACAACAGAAGCAACTACAACAGAGGCAACAACAGAAGTGACAACAGAAGAAACCACAACAGAAGTAACAACCACTGAGGTAACCACAACAGAAGCGTCAAATATAATTACAGATAATGGCTCACCTATGTCGTACAAAGAGGCTGTAAATGCATATGAGAATGAAGGTGAACGATATTTTAAAAAATATTGGATACAGCATGAGGACAGATTGTATTCAATGGATTCTTCACATGTCCTTGATGAGAATGATAATAGTTATATTAAATTTACCGATTCAGATTTCTCCTGCGTAAAGATGTATCCAGGTGATTTGTTGGTGGAATTTGGCGGAGGCTGGAATTATGATATATACCCTATTGAATCGGAGGGATATACAATGCCACAGGAATTTACTGTAGATGCAGATAATGGCTGTATAGAGTTTCGCAGAAAGAAATTGAGCGAAAAAATGGAAGAAAACAATATGCCTTTAAATAAAATCTATGAGATAAATGGAGAAACAGCAAGTAGTATACAGGATTACGTCGAAGTAAATGGTGATTACTATTTATCGTATACAGAACCGACAGGCATATTCTATAAATATTATTCAGATTATGAAAGCAAGGAAGGATCAGCTACGGTATCTGTGAAGTATTATGTATTAGGACAAAAATATTATGCAGAAGCGCAGACTGCTCCAGAGGGATATGGATACTATAAGATTCCAGAAGGTACACCTGCAGGGTTATATTGTGTTCGAACATCTGGATATTCGTTCATAATTGACATTATCGAATAGACACGCACTATTTTTTTACGGGAGAAAATTAAATTATGCAATTACCAATATTGATAATAGGATGCATTTGCTTGTTCATATTGTGTGTTCATTTATTTATGAAAAATGTGGACAAACATTCGGCGCTCGGAGTATGTGAGATAATTTTGATGGTGTGTGTAGGCATTGTCACAATTGTTTGGGGAATTATTCCTGAATTCGTAATGCTGGCTAATAAAGGAGCGGACAAAATAAAAAAGAATCTAATGAATACATCAGGTAGAGTGTGTGATGATAATGGGCATATTGTTGATGTTGATATTAGTGATGAAAGTCAGATAGATGTTCTGTCTGTTGACAATGTGATAAAAACAGATGAATACTATATTGTATATGATGTATCTGTGGATGTAAAAGTTCCTCAGGGATATTTAAGAGGTGTTCCTGTTACTGTTGAGAAAAATATGTTTGGCTCAGATACGATTGTCAAGTGGGATTACAATCTTGATGAAAAAGTATATTATTATGAGACAGTAATCAAGGAACGGCAGGAGAATGCAGATGCAGAAGATGTTTTGGATAATAATGACGAGGCGTTTGGTGATCAACATTATGTTAAATTTGAGTACACGAATGCACCGGCGTATACTGTTGGTGACGTGTTAGATTATATTGGTGTGAAAGGCCCGTATGAGGTTGCAACAGTATGTGTTGCATCTATAACGGACAATTATGATGCTTTGGAATATTATGCATTGTGGAGAGACAAAAACACAAAGGTTCGTCAAAAAGAATGGGTTAGAGCAGTGTATAATAGCGAATTAAAACAGTGGGAGCTATGCGATGGCGAGAAGAAAATAACTTCTTTGGATAGTGGCCTTGCAGAATATGCTTCAGAAAATGATGATACATACAATAATGACTATACAAATGATTATGTAATTGTAGAAAGTGATTCATCACTTAGCTGGGCAGAGATTGAATAGCTCCAAATACATAATTTGAGTTAAAAGTATATAACAATATTATATAAATTAAAAACCGCATCCATGACTAAAGTGGATGCGGTTTTTCTTGCACAACAAGCACAATGTATTGTAAAATCATACTTGGTATGTAAAAAATAAGAAAAACGAAAAGAGAAAGAGCAGATATGGATAAATTACTTAAGATCATTACTGATGTTAATTCATCGGTGAACAATTTTATATGGGGAGTGCCATCCATGATATGTATCGTGGGTGTAGGACTGTGGCTCCTTATACGAAACCGAGGTGTTCAGTTTACAAAGTTCGGTTATGCGTTCAAGCACACATTCGGAAAGATATTCAACAAGAAAGAGACATCGGACGGTGCTATAAGTCCGTTTCAGGCTGTGTGTACTGCGCTGGCGGGAACAGTTGGAACCGGTAATATAGCGGGGGTTGCGGGAGCGATTGCTATAGGAGGCCCTGGCGCCGTGTTCTGGATGTGGATATCAGCACTCCTTGGAATGGGAACAAAGTTTGCTGAGGTTGTACTGGCTGTTTTTTACAGAGAGAAAGATTCAAATGGAGACTGGGTCGGCGGACCAATGTACTATATCAAGAATGGTCTTGGCAAGAATGCATATTTCCTTGCCATAGCATATTCTGTTCTCGGAATACTCACTGTTTTTGGAACTGGAAATGCGACACAGGTAAATACCATAACTACGGCTATAGATTCAGCACTTTTTAATTATAATCTGGCTGACAGGAGCAATACATTTACCATCAATCTTGTGATAGGTATTATTATAGCCATATTGGTTGCACTTATTCTGATAGGGGGAATCAAAAGAATTGGAAGCGTGACAGAGAAGCTGGTCCCTTTCATGGCGGCTATGTACATCATCATGGCGGTGGTCCTTGTGTTTATAAATATCAAGAGCGTTCCAGGCGTATTTGCATCTATATTTGAGGGGGCATTCAATCCGAAGTCAGTGACCGGAGGAGTGGTTGGAAGCCTTTTTCTCAGCATGAGAAAGGGTGTTTCGAGAGGAATCTTTTCAAATGAGGCCGGCCTTGGAACAGGATCGATCGCACATGCGTGCTCTGATGTAAAACATCCTGTACAGCAGGGACTCTGGGGAATATTCGAGGTATTCATTGATACTATAGTTATATGTACACTTACAGCACTTGTAATACTGTGCAGTGGAACTGAGGTAGCCTATGGACAAGCAGCGGGAGCAGACCTCACGATCAACGGCTTTGTTGCAACCTACGGAAGCTGGATATCGATATTCACAGCAGTGGCTTTGTGTTGCTTTGCATTTTCAACTATACTCGGATGGGGCCTTTACGGTTCGAGATGTGTTGGATTCCTGTTTGGAAATAAGCTTATCAAGCCGTTCATGGTTGTGTATGCATTTGTTGCGATCATCGGTGCGACTATGGATCTCGGACTCCTCTGGGATATAGCGGACACCTTTAACGGACTTATGATCATACCTAACCTGATTGCAGTATTCATGCTGTCCGGTACGGTAGTGAAGCTTACCCGCGAGTATTTCCAGGACGGACCGGGCAGGTTTGGGGTTGAGACCGGAAAAGAGAACTGATAAATGAAAGGAACTTTTATATGGAAGAAATATCAAGTGAGATTTCTAACAAATATGCGATACTTATCGATTCAGAGAATGTATCGGCAAAATATATTGAGAGCATATTCGATGAGCTGTCAAGGCTCGGTTCAATAACAGTGCGAAAGATATATGGGGACTGGTCAAAGAATAACAATGGCTGGGACAAGGATTGTCTGCTGTCATATTCTATACAGCCTGTACAGCAGTTCTCATACACAGCAGGAAAGAATTCAACGGATTCGGCCATGATAATAGATGCGATGGATCTTCTCTATACGAGCAATATAGATGGATTCTGTCTGGTGACAAGCGACAGCGATTTCACTAGGCTTGCATCAAGACTCAGGGAGGCTGGCAAGCAGGTCATCGGAATGGGAGAACGTAAGACTCCGAAAGCGTTCGTGAGTGCGTGTACAAGCTTCAAGATCCTTGATTCACTGGTGACAGAGGATCTCAACAAGCCGGCATCGAAGAATGCCATGCTTGAGGCTGCGGCTGTGGACGAGTCATATATCACGAGCATAAGGGATATAAAGAAGACTGTTTACAATATAATAGATGAGAACGACGACAAGGATAAGAAGACTCACATGGGTGAGATCGGAAGCCGCCTTGTGAACAAATATCCTGACTTCGACGTGAGAAACTACGGATATTCCAAATTGTCAACTTTCCTCAGCGAGGAGTTCGACGATCTGGATATAGACAGCGGCAGGCAGAAGTTTGTGTCCATCAAGAAGAATCACATTGATCCGAAGAGCGCTGTAAAGCTTCGTATAGTGAGACTTCTCACGGAGAATTCTGATACGATGTACAATATGGGACTGCTGAATACAGAACTTAAGAATATTATACCCAGCTTCAGCATAAAGAAATATGGATACAGTAAGTTTTCAAGCTTTCTCAAAAGCTTCGGCTGCTTTGAGATCGTGGGAGACAGGGTGAAATTGACAGATAAGTAGAAAGTGTTTAATGCTTAAATATGTCAAAATTTAGAAAAAATGCCAAATAAATTAACGCTTTTTGTTGAAAATCAATAAGAATAGTGATAAATTGAAAATGTGGGTTTTCAGGTACAGAAAATTCACTATGGGGGAAGAAGTGTACGTGCATATTAAGGAGAGGCATAATCTATGATACTTATTGATACTCAAAAAGAGGAGTTTAGCAAATTAAAAGACATACGTGTTTTTGGACGTATAAGTCATGAGAACAGATTCAACAAGAATCTGCTCGTAATAGGTCTTGGGGGACTTGGAGGCAGGACCGTTTGCGCGCTTAAGGGTATGCTGATGGATAACATCACACCCGAGGATAACATTAATTTCCTTATGATAGATTCAGATATAGCAGAGATGGAGGCTACCATAGATGATAGCAAGGAGGGTGTAGGTTTCAATGCCCTTGAGGTTATCAGTATATACAGACCGGACATTGAGAATGTTCTGGAGAATGGAATCCAGAAGAATCCGATCCATGAGAATCTTGCAAACTGGATGGATCCTGAATTCCCGGCTATCACGATAGGAAGAGACGGAGCAAAGGGGAACAGACAGATTGGACGTCTGATGTTCTCGAATGCATATACGGATGTCAGAATGCTCCTTTTTGATAAGCTTCAGGATGTATACGACAAGACGACGGAGGGAACAGTCGATGTTCTGATCGTATCCGGAATCGCCGGAGGAACCGGAAGTGGAATCCTCTCAGATGTCGCATATAACATACGTGCGTATGGCAAGGCGAAGAAGTGGAACAATCTAAGGATTGGCGGTTGCCTGCTCACACCGGATGTATTGTTCGGTCATAAGGCTGTATATGAAGATACAGAGCTTGTGGCGAGACTCAATGCAAATGGATGTGCGACCCTCAAGGAAGTTGATTATTATATGAAGCTCTCCGAGAAGGATGACAACTATACATTTATCAGTAAGTCAAACAAGATGGTCATCAGGGAGAATCTCTTTGATGCCTGCATGCTTGTATCAGGTAGAAAGGACGAACAGGGCTACATACCTGAGGGATACATCACAAGGGATACAGCAAGCTTCCTCTACAGGCTAGCCAGCAACAAGTTCATTGGCAACAATGACGTGGAGAACGACAGGAAGCTTCTCAGGGATGTATTTTTTGAGAATGAGGGATATTCCATCACGAACTGGAAGATGGAGCACAGTGACGAGAATATCAAGAAGTCAAACTGCTATTACAAGGTAGTAAGCGAGGCTGACTACCATATTCCTATCAAAGAGATAGAGAATATGTGTGAGAATGATCTGTTTTCCCAGGCATATAAGGGATTGTTCAGATCTCCGTTCAAGGAGGGCAATGCCGAGGAGGATATCAAGAATGTACTCACAGAGCTCACTGTATTCTTGCAGGAGGAGCAGGGTGAGGATATCAAACTTGCCGTGAACGGTCTCATACAGTACGGTCAGATCACCAAGCCTACATATAAGATGATAAAGAAGAATACGGACGGTCTTCGAGAGGGCTTTGCCAAGAAGATGGAGAACTTTGAGAAGGAACTTCCGGTTATCATAAAGTCGATGAAGAACAAGCTTTGGAGTTCACTTGATGATGTGATATCCAAATATATGAATGAGTTTGGCCCATATGGCGCAATAGATGTCATAGGTGCACCGAGTGCCGGTGTAACAGATTCCACAAAGGGTATGATGGCTGAAGTCAGAAAGCTTGAGAAGATGATGAAGGATTATACACCGTCGGGTGAATATACCAGAATCATTGATTCCATCAAGACCATTGTTGCGAAGAGATTCTTCACTTTCCCTTCAGCGAAGAGGGAGACTGAGAATGGTTATTTCGATGCATGCATCAAGGAAGCACTTGCTGCGGAGAGAACAAAGCTTATAGATGAACTCGATGCACAGGATCTGTTTGGAGATACACTTAGATGGCTTCAGCAGAGGGCAGAGAGACTTGACGAGATATATTCACAGTTTGGAGAGGATCTGAAGAATTCCATCGAGGATCTTGCGAATAACGGTGATAAGGCTGTTGGCAATATACTCAAGAAAGCCAAGAGACATGAATTCCTTCCGACTGATTATGTCACATCCAGAAGGATAAAAGAGATGGAGACAGGGATCATCAAGCTCATGCTGGACAACGAGTCCAATATAGACAGTGGAAGAGTTGTTCCTGTCAAGGATGAGATGGAGAAGATATACAGAGAGCTATTTTCCGGTGTCGGAGCATATGGTCCTGAGAAGATGTTCACAGTGGCATTTGCTGATAAGAAGCTCACGGAGCAGGATCTCAACGTTATGTACGGATCTCCGATCAACGACAGGAGAACATCCATCATGGAGGAGGCTGCCAGGGCGTTTGTGGATGATATATCAGAGGAACAGCCTCTGTGTGTTCTTGCTGACGGATATAAGGAGAAGCTTCTTGCAAAGAAATATATATCGGTTCCAAATGTGATGCCGTATTTCAGCAAGGCAGTCAAAGCGATATTGATGGCTCCACCTTACAATGAGAAGGAGGATTCAATAACGCTCAATCCGGGTGAGATAGAGATCTCGATCGATGATATATTTGTCGGTGTTCCGGTATCCATGATGCAGTGTGCGATGGAGATGCAGATGGCTTACAATGCAGTATATGATTACAAGGGACTTCATATTGATGAGGTGAACAAGGATATGAAGAGCTTCCCTGATTTTGTCACAATATAGGTTAGTTTATACAGCCCTTTAATATGCGAGTATTAAGGGGCTGTATTGTTGTTATGACCATGGCGTATTTGGTAGAAAGAGATGGAATTGGATTTGAATAAATCTTTTAACGGATACAGAGCATATATAATGGATACGGGGGCATTTGCTGACGATGGGATATATGGCAGATGTCTGGATGCAGTATCGGAATACAGAAGGTGTAAGGTGGAACGTCTCAGGAGGCGGGATGACAGGAATGCCAGTCTTGCAGCGGGAATCCTGCTTGCACATGCTCTCAGGGAATGTGCCGGAATTGATGAACGGCTGGTCACGTATGAGAAGAATAAGGCGGGAAAGCCGTTTATAAAGGACATTCAGTTTTCGATAAGCCATACCGAGGGTTGTGTGGCGGCTGCGATAGGCAGTGAGCCTTGTGGTATAGACGTTGAGAGAGTCAGAAGGATACCGGACAGCATAGTTAACCGCCTGTATTCGGATGAGGATAAAAAATGTGTGATGTCGTGTGCACACCCGGAAATATACAGCACATGTGTGTGGACAAGGCGCGAGGCGTACAGCAAAATGACCGGAACAGGCATACTTATGAAGGATGAGGAACAGCAAATGGTCATGGACAATGCGCATATGGAGAAGAAGAATATCTGGCTGGGCAATTATGCAGTATGCAGGGCTGAGTGTGACGGCCGTATGCATATGGATGAAATAGCGGATCCTGCGCATGCAGAGGGAGATATGAATATAGACTTTATAGCTGCATTTTGTGCAGCTTCTGATGGAACTTTTTCACCGGATATTAAGATGATTGATTCGGCTGATATTGTGTGTTATTATGTTTAATTAGGTGTATTAGGAAGAACTACATAAGGAGAAAAAAATGAGTAAAAAAGCTACAAAGGCGCTTAACAATAAATATTATGTCGCAAGATATAATGCGTCTAAGGTGAACGATAACCTTACAAGCAGGGAGAAGAGTGCAGAGGTGCTCAATATAGACAGGACAAGGCTTTCAAGAATAGAGCTTGGCACAGTAGTTCCGTACCCTGAGGAGGTACTTTCCATGTCAAAGGCGTATGACATACCCGAGCTCTGTAACAGCTATTGTTCAGGCGACTGCCCTATAGGAAAAGAGACGGTGAAGCCGATAAATGCGGACAGCCTTGACAGGCTCATACTTCAGTTCCTCGGATCCTCCAAGAAGATGGAAGATATATCTGAGCAGCTTATAGAGATCACCGCTGATGGAATAGTCGACGAGACCGAGGTTGCAGCTTTTGATGCTGTCCTTGAGGAGCTGGAGAAGATGTCTGTGAATATACAGTCGCTTATGCTCTGGGCTCAGAAGAACAGGGACATTTTGAAGAATAAGAATCAATAAATTGTATATGAGGAAAAGATAATGGATGACAAGTTAAGAGAAGAGATCAACAGAAGAAGGACATTTGCCATAATTTCACATCCTGATGCAGGTAAGACTACACTCACAGAGAAGTTTCTGCTCTTTGGCGGCGCAATAAACACAGCGGGATCTGTAAAGGGAAAGGCAAATTCCAAATATGCAGTGTCGGACTGGATGGATATAGAGAAGGAGAGAGGTATCTCGGTAACCTCGTCTGTTCTGCAGTTCAATTATGACGGATATTGCATAAACATACTTGACACACCTGGACATCAGGATTTCTCGGAGGATACCTACCGTACACTTATGGCTGCGGATTCTGCGGTCATGGTGATCGATGCATCCAAGGGTGTTGAGGCTCAGACCATAAAGCTCTTCAAGGTATGTGTCATGAGACATATACCTATATTCACATTTATAAATAAGATGGACAGAGATGCAAGGGATACATTTGAGCTTCTCGATGATATAGAGACTGTTCTCGGTATCAAGACATGCCCTGTCAACTGGCCTATAGGTTCAGGAAAAGAGTTCAAGGGTGTATATGACAGAAAGACCAAGATAGTGTCCACGTTCCAGGCTATATCGACAGGTGGAGCCAAGAAGGCGGAGGAAACAGATTATCATATAGACGATGAGGCTCTCAAGGAGCTTGTCGGCCCATACCTCTTTGACCAGTTCAATGAGGAGATAGAGCTTATAGATGGTGCCACAGAGGAGATGGATATAGAGAAGGTCAGAGCCGGAGAGCTCTCCCCTGTATTTTTCGGTTCTGCGCTGAATACATTTGGTATCGAGCAGTTCCTGAACTATTTTCTTAAGATGACGACACCTCCTATCGGACGTAATTCATCAGAGGGAATCATAGATCCTGTAACAGAGCCGTTCTCAGCTTTTGTGTTCAAGATTCAGGCAAATATGAACAAGGCTCACAGAGACAGAATCGCATTTATGAGAATCTGCTCTGGTAAGTTTGAGGCAGGCATGGAGGTATATCATGCTGCTAGCAAGAGAAAGATCAAGCTTTCCCAGCCACAGCAGCTTATGGCTCAGGACAGGAAGATCGTCGACGAGGCGTATGCCGGTGACGTTATAGGAGTATTTGATCCTGATCTGTTCTCCATCGGAGATACGCTCACAACAGGCGGAAAGAAGTTTGAGTATGAGGGTATCCCTACATTTGCACCGGAGCACTTCTGCAGGGTTGTTCAGCTCAACAGCATGAAGCGTAAGCAGTTTGTCAAGGGTGTTACCCAGATTGCCCAGGAGGGTGCTATACAGATATTCCAGGAGTACACTGCGGGACTTTCGGAGATCATAGTCGGAGTTGTAGGTGTGCTTCAGTTTGATGTACTTAAGTACAGACTTGAGAACGAGTACGGCTGTGAGATAAGACTTGAGCCGATACCATATAACTATATCAGATGGGTGAAGGATCCTACCATAGACGTGACAAAGCTCAAGCGTGTGAGCGATGTCAAGAAGGTTAAGGACATGAAGGGTAATCCGCTTCTCCTGTTTGCAAATGAGTGGGTCATCGATCAGGTTCTCCAGCACAATGAGGGACTTGAACTTGAGGAGTTCAGAAAGAACTAGATATACGAAGATAAGAGACCATGAAGATGATGAGTGACTTAGGGCACAAATTGGTTTTCATGGTCTTTTTGCGTGCATATATATCAGTAAAAGTGGTGCAAATATGAATAAATTGGCATGTATCTGACAATCCTAGTGTTAGACAGATAACACGTGGAGGGACATGATATGGCGCTGAACAGAGTAGTTATATGTGGTGTAAATACATCGAAATTACCATATCTTACAGAGGATGAGAAGAACATGCTGTTTGACAGGATGGAGCAGGGAGACAGCTCTGCCCGGGAGGAGTTTATAGAGGGGAATCTCCGCCTTGTGCTCAGCGTGATCCAGAGATTTGGCAGTTCAAATGAGAATCCGGATGATCTGTTCCAGGTTGGCTGTATAGGGCTTATCAAGGCGTTGGATAATTTTGACAGAAGTCTCAATGTCAAATTCAGTACGTACGCTGTGCCTATGGCATTAAGGTGGTGCTATACCGCATATACACTACATTCTTTTTGACACATGACGCATTATGTGTCTTTTTTATTGCTATTTTTTAGGCTATATGTTATGTTGATTGTGTACTTAGGAGGTATATTGATGATTGATATATCTAAGCTGATAAAGGCTGAATATGAGTACATAAGATTAAATGCTAACTTCACAGAGCGAGAATTACAACTGTATGAGTTGCGCAACAAACAATACACATATGAAATGTGCGCCGAGTTGATGAATATGAGTGTGTCGACAATCAAACGGATAGCACATCAGGTAGACCGAAAGATAAACCGGGTGATACAATAATGACACTTTGGTGAGCTGATTATGAGCGGATAACGAACTCGTTACCGCTCTTTTTTTATGCAAAAATAGGGTTATAGGAGGTGGCTTATGATTACCGACGAAATGCTGGAACGTATTTTTTCTAGGGAAGATGTGGCAAAAGTGCCACTTATATATCAATCGACAATGATACACGCAATTGACGAAGAACTTGAAAAGGAGAAATCAGATGATAGCACAGGCACCTTATCAAAATATGATTTATAGTCAGCCGCAAATGGCTTATACACCCCAAATGTACAATCCATGGACAACTAGGCCACAATCTCAGGTTCAGCCTATGCCAGTAGAGCAACCTCAACAAGTAATGCAGCCACAAGTAAAGCCACTTACAGGTAAGGTTGTTCAAACTTTAGAAGCGATAACGGCAAACGATGTTCCAATGGATGGCACCGCTGCTTTTTTCCCTAAACAAGATTTGTCTGAGATTTATGTTAAGGGATGGAACGCAGAAGGACAAATTGAAACAATCGTGTATAAGCCTGTTAGAGACACAAAACCGACACAGGCAGTAAATAATACTTTTGATGCAGAAAAATTTAAAATAGACCTATCAGAAAGCGTTACAGAGGGTATTACAGCAAGATTAGATAATCTGTATTCAAAAATCGAAGAAATTGAAAGTAAATTAACAAGTTCTCAGAGGAAAAATTCGCGATCACAAAGTAAAGGTGGTGACGAAGAGTGAACCCAATTAACATTTTTCAAATGATGAAAGCTGGCCCACAACAGTTTATACAGCAGATGATGGGAAATAATCAGATTATGAGTAATCCTATGATGAAAAATACTATCAATATGGCACAACAAGGCAACGTACAGGGTATAGAGCAAATGGCGAGAAATTTGTGCAAAGAAAAGGGATTAAATGCAGATGATGTATTTAATCAGATAAAAAGTAGATTTGGTAATTAGTAGCATATTAGATGTCTTTGCAAATTACCTAGGTGACATCTTTATGAATATATTTTCAGGAGGTAACAATATGTTTTCAAACTCAAATTGTGCCAGCGTACCTTTAGTGGCTAACATTGATGGTAATGGCAATAACAATGGTGGTTGGGCTGACGGCGGATGGCTTTGGATAATCGTTGTATTTGCCTTGCTCTTTGGATGGGGCAATGGTGGATTTGGCGGTTTTGGCGGCAACAATGGTGGTGGCTATGTTGCGACAGCAGCTACACAAGCTGATATTCAGAGAGGATTTGATAATTCAGCAGTTATCAGCAAGTTAGACGGCATTTCTAACGGACTTTGTGATGGATTTTATGCCATGAACAACAGCATGCTTACTGGTTTTAACGGCATTAACACAAATATCATGCAGACAGGCTATGGCATACAACAGGCGATCAACGCTGACACTGTAGCTGGTATGCAGAACACAAATGCTATTCAGGCAACCCTTAACAACATGGCTGCTCAGAATGCCGCTTGTTGCTGTGAGACTCAGAGACAGATTGAGAGAGGTTTCTGCGACACCAACTACAACATGGCTACACAGGCTTGTGAGACAAGACAGGCTATCGAGAACAGCACGAGAAGCATCCTTGATTTCCTGACTCAGGACAAGATAGCCACATTACAGGCAGAAAACAATAGCTTAAGGCTCGCCGCATCACAGGATAGACAGAATGCACTTCTGACTACTGCAATGACAGCACAAACACAGCAGATTGTCAACTCTGTAAATCCTACAGCTATTCCAGCTTATGTTGTGCCTAATCCTAATGCTTATGCTTATGGATGTGGTTGCAATGCAGGCTGTGGCTGCTAAAAGTAGCAGCTACGTAAAAGCGAATAATTGAGTATCTTAATTGAGTTTAACTCGATTATGTCTGCTATGCAGTATTACTTTTAACCCAAGGGCAGACTGAAATATGTTTGCCCTTATTTTATGAAAGAGAGGTAAAGATAATGGAGATAACAGGGATTGCATTACAAACAGTTTCCGCAGGCGAAGATGTTGCATTTACAGAAACACCGGTATGTGGCACTAAATGCATAGTTCACAGACAAGGAAGCGGAATTATCAAGCTAAGAGGCATTACAAATCAGTGCAAGGCAAGATTTTTAGTATCCTATAGCGGTAATATCCAGATACCAACAGGCGGTACAGTTGAAGCTATCTCACTTGCTATTGCAGTAGATGGAGAGCCTTTGCAGTCAACACGAATGATTGTAACCCCAGCCGCAGTCGAGAATTTCTTTAATGTGTCGGCACAGGCTTATATTGATGTGCCTTGCGGTTGTTGCAGTACAGTAGCGGTGCAGAATACATCGGCACAGGCTATTGAAGTGCAGAATAGTAACTTAATCGCAGTAAGGGAGGCTTGATGATATGCATAAATGGGCTAAACAGATTATGGAATGTGTCAAGGCGAAAGTTGAAGCAATCGGATTAGATAATTTTGAGGGGCAGAACCTTGACGATTTAAAGGATTTTACAGAAATAGCGAAGAACATAGCTTGCTTTGACAAGGATTACAGAATTGTTGAAGCTATGGAAAAATCAGAAGATAATGAGGACATTATGCGTATGGTTGAACAGTACGAAGATTATCCAGATAGAAGATTCTATGATAACTACCGCTATGCTAATGGCAGATTTGCGCCGAAAGGCAGAGGAACAAGGCGCGGTTATATAGAGCCTCCTTACTATCATCAGATGCCAGACGATTATAGGACATGGGAAGATAAGCCAGTGCAGGAAAGAATGAGAGACCTTGATCGCATGAGTGGTAGAATGCACTATACAGAGCCAACGACTGCTACAAGAGACAGCAGAGAAGGCAAAAGTGGCATGATGAGGAGATCATACATCGAGGCTAAAGAAATGCATAAGGATAAAGACACAACTATGCAGGAACTTGAGAAGTACCTCAAAGGAGTTAGTGAGGACATTACAGATGTGATCGGCAGCATGACCCCGGAAGAGCGGTCGATGCTCAAATCAAAAATGTCTACACTTGTAACAAAACTGTAACAATTACACATGATGTATATAAGCGTGAGGGAGTGCAAAGTCGCTCTCTTGCGTTTTAAGGGGGCATATAGATTGAATTTTGAATTAAATAGTATTCAATGGCAAATTGTATGGGTAGACAATAAAAACTCGTTATTGAGCCGTACAGATGGCTCTATGAGCGTGGGAGTAACAGACATGAATACCCACTGCATATATTTGGCTAAAAGTTTGCATGGGGCATTTCTACGTAAAGTGATTATACATGAACTATGTCATTGCGTTTGCATGTCATATAACATATATATGCCGATAGAACAGGAAGAGATGCTGTGTGACTTTGTTGCTACATACGGCGACCAAGTATTTGAAATTGTTGATATATTAACAGGATATATGGGAGATAGAATGTATGGATAACATAGATAAGATATTAAAATATATAAGACGAACCAATCCGGACATGACCCGACAAAAGTTGATAGAAGAGTTAGGACAATCACACTATATTGCCAAAGCCCTTGTTATAGCATCAAATCAAAAATAAAAATTAATTTTTCAAAAATTCTTATAAAAAATATTCGGATTAATGTATACCCCCCCTATCAAATAATTCTGAAAATTTCGGACGGTCAAAAAATTTTTCCTCAACTTTTTCTCAATTTCATGCGAGTTTTATTCAGATCTTTGAACAGAATTGAAACACTTCAACGTGGTGAAGTGAGACATAACCCAAACCGGGATCAGCCACACGGCGAAAGAATACCGCCGACAGGCTTATAATATGCCATTGTCTCCGCGATAGTTTTTTGTTTACTGCTTTGCGTGTCGCTGTTAATAGATTTACACGTCCACACATTCAAAAAGCCTTAAAACGCAAATAAACGCGTTGTTATATTTACTTATACAACAGCAGTATAAAACCGGGCAAGATCAACCACCAGAAACGGCAGCAGAAAAGCGCAATTAATAAGCCGTCACAGATAATATAATTGCATAAAATTACACAAACAATTCACACAATTGAATATAACTATACAGTCAATAAAGCTATACATGAACAGCATAGCACACAGGTGCAAATATAGCAATATTATATTATCAAAGATCAGAAAGCCGCCCGGCTGGAATTGAACCAGCCACAACCCACTAGAAGCGGCAAAAGGGCACACATGCGCCCTAAAAAATGTATTTGATATTATACAGGTCAATTACTTCTCCGCTTTCTTCAACACCGCGGAAAAAATTAAAATGTGTAGAGTCCATCAGTGGCGCAGTTTTAGCAAACTGCAATAAAAATTCTCTGCCGCATGGCTTTAGTCTGCCGTGCTCCCATTGATCAGCTTCTAACTCGCACCATGTAACACTTAGGCCCCGCGGGATGACTATATATTTTTTAAAAATTTTAGGAATTATAATTTTTCTTATTTCAGATTGTAAAACCTTAGATGTTATATATTCATCATATATATCTTTGTACGCGTCATGCTCTGACATTATATGTATTTTAACCGCACAATCTACTTCAAGCAAAGCCACCCCATAGTTGGGAAAAGAATTTTGATTACCTAACGGACTAAATAAATAGACTTCTTGGGTGCTATTATTAGACCTTAGACCGCTGGCCCAGTTATCATTTTTACAATCGTCCATGCTTAATATCCCATTTTCTGCGATTGCTTGTAAATCGCAGAGATCTACATTTTTGTATAATATCATATGCGTTCATACCTCCTTCACTTATAATATCAAAAACAAGGGGAATGTGTAGCCCTTTGTTTAAAATAGCAGCAAGGGGCGGAATCGAACCGCCCGAAATTCCTTTAATTCTTGCCGATTTTACGAGAATGCCCGGCGGGCTATCTCGTCTAATATTTTATTTTTATTGTCATCCGTTGGAGCAAGAAGCCAACCCGGAACAATAACATAATTAACACATTTAACACCGTTTATGCTTCTTTCCTGTCTCTTCACCTGCGGGTTAAGATCCATTGCACCAGTGTAAACACCTTCGCCGTCCAGCCTTGTAACATCAACGGCGATATATTCCGCCTTTCCTCTGCGTCCTCTTAACAGCTCAACAATTATCTTATTGCCGTTCTTATCCAGATCAGTAAAAGTTATTACCTCTCTGTAAATTTTGCCATCGTGCTGCGCTCTTATTTCCTCTGTGTAATTCCTCATTTTTTTGTACCTCCTGTTTTATTGTGCCCTGTCTCATCGGTGCAGGTGGGGCAGTTCCTGCAGACCGCCTAGTGGCGGTTTCGACTATTTTCTTGAATAAAATTCTTTCGATGCATCACTTGACCAGTTCGGCATAATGTTTTTAAAATCTTCATCATAGATGAATTTTAATGTTTCGCAAAAAGTTTCATACCGGGCTTTTTCAGTGCTTTCAAAAATGCTTTTTTCAAACGAATCATTTTCTAAACAATTCATGTATAAATCTTTATAGTATTCTTTGCATTCGCTTAAATTTTTCATATTTTCCCTTTCTGGTCTGCCATCATCAGAGCCGGGAGACCGTCTCCGGCTGACGCTCCAACTTTCGGAGCGTTTCGGCTAAAATTTGAACATGTCCGCCGGTGCAAGAATTGAACCTCCGGCGCACTTGGCATATATGAGACATTCGCCGCCTTTTTTAAATGACATGTAAAATTCGCATGTCACGGCGTTTTCTGGATCGCCGGGGCCATATATAATCGGATCGCCGGGATCACATTCCTTTTTTATTCTTTGTGCGATCTGCTCCGGTGTTGCCTCGGCTGCTTTGTAGCAGTCTAACATAATGTTATATGTTGCCTTGCTGATCTGCTCCCATTTCGGGGCACATCCTGTTGGAACGTTGTGATAATATCTCATGTTTTTATACCTCCTTAACAATGAAATCATGTTCAATTGTTCTGATCTGATCTTTGTTTGCTTTTACCTCTCCGATATAACTTTTTGTTGCTCTGTCATAAATTTTAATTATTCTCATTTTTTTATTCTCCTTTGTATTTTCTGCCTTGCTATCCACCAGGCACCGGCGGCAAGCTCTTGCAAGTCGTCAATGTCTGTCATGTGGAATTGTCAAGGTGTTTTTTCTGTTCCTTTCGATAGTTCAATAATACTCTAATATTAGAATATTGTCAACACTTTTTTATTCTATTTTTAGAATATTTTTTGCTTGACTTTTAGTATTGCTATATATATAGTAGATACATACCCAGCCGGGGCGAAATTACTATATATAAGGAGGTGCGCAGATTGATAGTATATAAGACGGATATATTTAAACTGTTAAAGGATCGCGGATATAATCAAACAAGGATCCAGCGTGAAAAATTATTGCCAGCCCAGACAGCGCAGAACATAAAAGCCGGTAAAAGTATTACGCTTGATACTCTCAACAAAATATGTGTGATGTGCAAATGTCAACCGGGGGATCTGGTGGAGGTGATCCCATCAGATGAGGAAAAATTAAAATATTACTAAAAATATATTGACAATATTCTAATATTAGAGTAACATATGGTTAACAGATAAAGCAAAGGACAACCGCCAGAGGCGGAGAAAGAGAGGAGCAAAATGAAAATTACAGGAATAGGAGTTATAAACAAAAATAAAGTTATGTCAATATTGACAAGAGAGGGCCGCGAGGCGGTAAAAGCCGGGGAGATCACAATTGAGGAGCTCGGCGAAATGTACAAGCTCCAGCTTGTACGGCAAAATGCAAAAATAATATAGCGAGCTTATACCCGCTATATTAAAAACCTTATTGTTTCAATCCGTGACCGCTGGAGTTGCTAGCGGTCCATCATATCAAGCAACCATGATATGAGACTACTATATAATAATATACGATACTGAGGAGGTCAAGAAAAATGGTAACAATTAAAAAGGTAAATGAGCAGTTAGAAAAAAAGAATAATGTAAACAAAGTCTGGATAAAAGAAAATGGTGATCTTGTGATACATACAAACGGCGCAGCCATGCCGGCAGGAATATATAATAACCCGGACGATTATTGCGAGGTTACGGACGTTTATTTTGATTGGGCATCTGGAGCAGATGGAAAATACAACACGGCTAGAATTATAGCTAGTGCCGCGAATGATTTTTATAACAAGTAAAAAACATTGTCGAACTTTGCCACACGGTTATTATTGATATAATAACCGTGTTTTTTTATGCTTATTATATATTTAAAATGTTGGAGGTATAGAAAAATGTTGAAACGTGGTTATTGTTATAAGTTAAATATAAAGAGCTGTCAAACAATGATAAAGGAGTATAACAGAGCAGCGCAGAAGAAAGGACTGCCCCCGGCGTCTATGTGTGACATATTCGCGATCTTTGAAGAGGGAAACGGCCGGGCGCGCTGCATGTTGGATTTTGGGCCTTATTCGCATGTATGTGCTAGTGTCTGCATAGATCAGCTTGAGCAACACAGAGCCGGGCGACAGAATGACGGAAGCTGGAACTATCCAACATTGTTTGATCTGTCAGAGCGGGAGGCAATAAAGGAATATAACAGAATGTGGGATCAGGTCGCAAACTGGCCATAAAACAAAATGTTGACAAATAAATAAAACAATGATATATATTTTATTGATGTTTTTTATTCATATCTAAACACTAAAGAGGTTAACCGCATAGAGTATATTAAACTGTATTCTATGCGGTTTTTGTATATGTATATATATAATATATAGCTAGAGAGGAGGCAAGGACATGACAGAGACGGCGGAAAGTTTCGAAAATGACATAGAATTATATTTACAGCAATTTTGCGAAGAGCAACAAATTGATAACCTGCGATCTGTTAGCCAAACGGTGTGGAATGCCTGCTTAATATATATATATAATCATGCTTTTAAGGGCACTAATAGATTAAAAATACAAGGTAAATATGCTAATTATAATAATAATAATAGTAATCTAGCTATGTCTAACTGTGGAGCTTATAATATAGAGTATGTTAATTATATATGTGATTATTATATATATATGTGTGGTCTATATGATAAAGGCTGTACTATAAGTGGCTTCTGTAAATTAACTGGTATTAAACATGATACCATATGGGACTGGGGCAGAGGCGCGAGGGTGCTTGACCCATCGGCCCGTGAAATTTATGAAAAATTGATTACAGAATACGAGGATTCCGGCGAGTCAAAATTGTGGAGTAATAAAAATCCGGTGGCTATGGCTATGATTATGAATAGGCGGTTCAGTTGGAATTTGCCGGGCGTGAGCCGTGAAAGCGTAGAAAAACCAGCCTTATCTGCTGCCGATGTGCGACAGATGCTAGAGTTAAATTGTGCCAAACTTCCAGACAATTCAGCACAGGCGGAGACTATAGAGGTTGACTGCACCATGTCAAATTGTACGAACAATTCAAACAATTTAGGACAGGCTGAAAACGTAGGAAATAAGGCACTTTTTGACGGTAACAACACGGAATGAATACATAACTGTGCGTGAAACGTGGGTTTTGCGAATAGATACAAAGGCATAGGCGGCATAATGGCAAATTGTGCGAACAATTAAAACAATATTAGCACATAGACAAAATGAGTGCTAAAAAAGATCACTGGAGGGGGTGGGGGTGTGACAGGACCTCAGGAGAGCCCTTACTAAGCCCCCCAAATATTTTTAAAATAAAAAAGGCCTTATCAGCCACATATAAATATATCAAGTATAAATCTACACATGACACCATATATACATAAAACAGCAATACATTATCTGAAAAACATATAGACAAAATCCGAATAATGTGTATATAATACATACATAACAGTTATCTATCGGTCAGATAGATATTCTTTAATCATATCAGACAAAACTATAAAATCCCCAAAAGGAACAAAATGAACGGAATTGAATATCAGATGGCTGCCATGCGTACAAATGATGGCAGGAATAGAGATAGACTTCTTAATGCTGTTTCAACAACAAATGGAATAGACGTTGCTGAACTGCTTAATGGTGTTATAGGTCTTACAGGCGAGTCGGGAGAAGTTGCTGATCTTGTTAAAAAGGGCGTATTTCACGAAAAAGGCATAGACATAAATCACTTGAAGAAAGAATGCGGCGATGTAATGTGGTATGTTGCCATGATCTGTGATGCAAGCGGTTTCACCCTTGATGATGTTATGCAGACGAACAAAGAAAAACTTGAAAGTAGGTATCCGGAAGGATTTGACACTTGGAGAGCCAACCACAAACAGGAGGGCGACATATGATTGAACTTATCGTTTTGCTTTGGATTGCAATAAAACTTAATGCTCCTGTTTGGATATATATATTGTTGGGCATAATTGCTTTAATTAAGGCTGTGGCGTTTGGAATAAATCTCAGCAAGAATAACTAAACATTGGGAGGTAATCACTATGGCAAAAGATAAATGCAGCAATTGTGAATACTGCATAACAGAAGATGGCGACAAGGTTTGTAACAATCAGAATAGCGAATATTATTCAGATTATGTTGAACCTGGACATGTATGTTTGGATTATGAGGGCAAAAACAATGAGTGTGACTGATGATATTCTGAAAACTGACTACAGTTTACAATTTGATGAAAAACGCAAGGCTTTAGTGGTTCAAAGTCATTATAAGTATGGCAGAGCTGGAAGAAATTTTGCCACAGGCAACGTTGATGCAATAGGCAGCCTTGAAAAATGCCTTGCAAAGTTTAAAGAGACAGGGAATACGGAATATCTTCTTGATGTTGCCAATTATGCTATGTTCAGATATATGTGGCCGCAAAGAGGAGAATACTTTAAGCATACCGATAGTGATGAATCGGCCGGAATAGTCGGTATGAGTGTTAATGAAATGGAAAAATACAAATAGGGTTATTGCCAAGTGGTAAGGCACAGGACTTTGACTCCTGTATTCGAGGGTTCAAATCCCTCTAGCCCCGCTACTGAGTATAGGCAGTTGTTGCAAGTAGCCTTTCCACCTATACAGTCCACCATGACTAACCATGGGAGCCTTGAGACCATACAAGGCGAATGTGAATGATTAGCTCAGTTGGGAGAGCAATAGATTTTTAATCTATGGGCCATGGGTTCGAATCCCATCTCTGCTATTTGTTGGCCAAAGTTAAGCTCTTTCTGAGCATTGGGTCTATGGCTTGACTAACAATCTTAAAGCTTAAGGAGGCCGGATAGCAACCGGATAGAGTATTGGTGGCAGAGTCCTACTTGAATTAAAAAAAATGCCTTGATTTGGAAAAATTAAGGAAATGCACACTGGAACAATAGTCATAGTCAAGTGGTCAAGACATCGCCATTTCACGGCGGTAACGAGGGTTCGACTCCCTCTTGTTCCATTACAAAAACAGAGATGTATGGTTGTGAGGTGAAATATGGCTGGTGGTGTACATAGGTGCGATCCGGATAAGTTTTCAGAGGCAGTAGCAGAATATATGGCTGGCAGAGTTACACAGGCTAAAGCTGCGCAGATAGCCAGAATGAGTATTCCAACCTTTTTGAAATACCTCAATATGCTATTTAGCGGAGAACCATTTCCAGACACATTGTTTGTTTTTGAAGATAAAGGAAAAGTCAATGAAAGTAATAATGACGGTGGACAATCGTAAACGAGAATACACAGAAGAGCACTTTAGAAGTGGCAATCCTGAAAAAGACGGCAATTATATTGTGGTATCACGCACAGGTGCTATTTGTCGTGATACATACACAGTTGGCAAAGGTTGGGAGAAGTCGGAGAATGATGACAATACGGAGTATCTGCCTGAATCGTGGGAAAGGGCGAAATTATGAGAAGGTTTAAAACTTATGACTATTGATGTTTTAGGGACGAAATATAAGATAATCAAGAAGAAAATGCATGATAAAGGGTATGACGGCTATTGCGACTACACATCGAAGAAAATTGTTATCAGAAAAGACAACTATAACAATGTCGGCAATTTCGATTGTCTAATGAAAAAGCAGTTACGGCACGAAATAATACATGCCTTTTTATCAGAAAGTGGGTTACAATCAAATTTTGAACATTGCCAGGAATTTGGACATGAAGAAACAATGGTTGATTGGATTGCAATTCAATTTCCTAAAATTTTGAAAGTGTATCAAGAGTTGGACATTTTGTAATGCAATGAGTGCATGGAAGATTTTGAGGGGTTTACGAGAAATGAAAACACTAATTAATTTTGTTAAAAAATTAAAAACATTTTATCAATTTTACAGAGATTATGAATACGATGGCAATGTTTGTCGATTTATAATTGAGAACTATCAAGAAGTTTTATGCAACCGTACAAAGACGATGAGCAAACCTACATATTATGCAAAAAGTGTTATTGCTCAAATGGATAGGTGGTATGAAGATAGTTGGAAATCTATGTATAAATGTGAACCATTTGAGACGGCAGAAGAAAAAATTATGATAAAATCCAATGGCGAAACTGCACAAGTGTTTATTGACGGCAAAAAAGTAAATTGCACGGACATGGAGTTACATTTTATTGGTCATGCAAACCAAAGTCCAATGATTAAAGTTAATGCACGATGGCATAAAACGGATGAAAACGGAAACACAATTCTGAATGAGGATAAAACCGCCATATTGACAGAGGGAATAAAGATAAATTGTTAGGAGTGATATTATGAAAATATCAGAGATGAATAACTGTATTGAGAAAATGCGTGAGTGTTACAAATTTAAAGATGATGAAACAGAAATCCGCATAGGAGATATTAAAAGCATCTCCAGTAGATATGTGACTGTTTGCACAAAAGATGATAATGGAACTCAAATTGAAATGACAAGGTATGCAGATGAATTAGTAAATGTTTAGTTATTGATTATCAGTGGAAAGGAATTTTTATGAAAAAATTTTTTAAAATCATTATTCCCACTATTGTTATTGTTATTAGCATTGTTGCACTGATATTATTTTTAAATTGGGTTAATAAAACCGAAAAATACGAATGCGAAATAGAAGAGATACAAAGTGGAATTTACGCTAGATACCAAAGTACAGTTTCACGCGCCCCTGCTTACAACTATGAGATAATTACAGTTTGTATAAACAGACAACTGATAACCTACAATGGAAGTGTTGAATTTATTTTTACAGAAGATGAGAACAAAATCGAAGTTACAGAAAAACCCAATATGGTTCGCAACGATAAAATCATCGTCTATACTTCAAAAGACAGTGTTGAATACTTAGGAACTGTAGGAATTGGCAAATAAATATATTACCGGCTACAGATTGATTGTAGCCGCTACCCTAGAAAAATTATAGGCAGAGGCCGTAGCACCTCTGCTTTTTATCGAGGTGCTATTTTTATGTCTGAATTACAGAATTTGATTAAGGATTGCGAAAAATACATAGATATCCGGGGCATAGACGAAACAATTATCAATGCCTATCTTGATACTTGCCAACTAGCCAAAAATGATGGTGATATCACTACAATGCTTGAATGCACGGCAAGGTCAAAGGCGATTGTGAATCAATTTTGTTTGAAACAATTCGGCATGGATATCTGGGAAATTGAGAAATTTGCCCAGGCAAACAAGACAGAGATAGAGCTTGTCAATCAATATTATTCAACACTTCTTACGGAATCCAATGAAGTATTTGAAAGCTTTATGCTGTATTTGGAGCGTAAAAGGCCGATAGAAGAAAGATTTTATCAGCCTAGAATAAATCCGTTGAGACAAGTGGCAAATGGAATACAAGACCTTGTAGATGATAAATTAGACGAATTATTTGTTAACTGCCCTTCAAGAATTGGAAAGACACAAATAGTGAAGTTGGGCTTTTTGTGGTATGGGTCAAAATTCCCTGAACAATCTAATTTGTATACTGCATATTCTGACAAAATAACTGGCGGATTTTACGATGGACTTCTGGAAATTATTCTTGACCCAACATACACATACGGAGAAATGTTCCCTAAAAACGTTGTAAAGAGACCTATTACAGATGGTAAAGATACCACTATAGATATTATTAGAAAAAAGACATACCCAACATTCACAATGAGGTCTATTTATGGAACTCTGAATGGAGCGTGTGATTGTTCCGGTATGGCTGTTGATGATGATTTATTTAGTGGTATTGAAGAGGCGTTGTCAGAAGATAGACAAGCTACCGTGTGGGGGAAGTTTGACAACAATTTTATGAAACGTCTTAAACGTAAAGCAAAACTAATAAATATGGGCACAAGATGGGCTCCTGGAGATGTACAGGGGCGTAGACTTAATCTGTTGCAAAATAACCCAGAATATGCGCAGAGACGATGGAGAGCAATAATCATACCAGCACTGAATGAAAATGACGAAAGTAATTTTGATTATCCATATAACCTTGGATATTCTACGCAGGATTACTTGATGATAAGAGCGTCTTTTGAGGAAAATGATGATATGGCTTCATGGTATGCGCAAGATCAGCAAACTCCTATCGAGAGACATGGAGCATTGTTTAGTACAGACAACATGCAGTTTTTTAATCCAGAAGATTTACCAGATAGAGCTCCGGATAGGATATTTGCAGCAGTTGATCCTGCCTACGGTGGTGGCGATTTTGTAGCCATGCCGATTTGCTATCAGTATGACAATAATTATTATGTTATCGATGCTGTTTACAACGATGGAGATAAAGAAGTCACAATACCAGAAGTTGTTAATCGTATTGCTTGGCATTTAAAAAAATGGGCTCCGAAAACGGCAGAAGTCCACTTTGAGGAAACAAAAACAACCGCGGAATATAGAATACTTTGCGAAAAAGAATGGTCTAAAGTTGGTGCAATGGTTAATGCAACTCATGATCCAGCTCCAAATACCATATCAAAGTTAGATCGAATTAGAAATCATGCGCCGGACATAAGAAAACTGTATTTTATTGATAGAAAACATAGAACCAAAGAATATAATAAATATTTTCAAAATATTATTATGTATAAAACAGAGGGAAAAAATAAACATGATGATGGTGTTGATGCGACTGCACAGCTTTGCGATATGATTTATGGAATCGGGGGCGAATATGCAATTGCAGAACCTGCAATTAACCCATTTAGGAGGTATTGATTGGTGGAAACAAAGGAATACCTACAACAAATAGGCAGATATGACCGACTTATCAATAATAAGCTAGTGGAGCTTGCACAGTATAGATCTATGGCTTGCAGCGTATCAGCAGTCAAAAATGATGAAAGAGTGCAGTCATCACCTAGTTATGACACCATGGACAAAATTGTGTCTAAAATTGAGCAAATGGAAAATGAAATAGACATGCTTGTTGATAGATACATTGACAACAAACGAATAATTATATCCCAGATAGATAGTATGTCTGACGAAATGACTTATCAGATATTATTCTCAAGATACGTTGAGCAAAAGACTTTTGAAAAAATGGCAATAGAGATGAACTATTGTTACAAGCAAATCATACGAAGACATGGTAAAGCATTACAGGAATTTGAGAAAAAATGGGGAAACACATATAAGTAGTCCTTAAATGTCCTAGAATGTCCCATAAAACATATTATATAATATATCATGAACAAGTTGATTGATAAACGCTTTGTTTTTTCTCATACTTTTTCAAACCTCATAAACCCTTTGGAGGCACCAGTAGCTTTACTGGTGCTTTTTTAATGTAAAAGGAGGTACAAACAATGAACGGAATAGATATTAGTGCCTGGCAAGGCGATGAAAATATAGATTTAAGCAAAGTTCCTTTTGATTTTTGCATTGTCAAAGCAACTGAGGGAACAAGCTATAAGAACAGATACTTTGCAGCGCATTGTGATAAAGTTTTGAGTAGAAAAAAACTTCTGGGAGTATACCACTATGCAAATGGCGGAGATCCACAGAAAGAGGCTGACTACTTCCTGGCATACTGCAAGAAGTACATCGGCAAAGCAATCCTCGTACTTGATTGGGAAGCAAGAAACAACCATCTATTTGGTGTCAAGGATCTGGAGTGGTGCTTGCAGTGGTGCAGTTATGTGCAGAAAAAGACCGGCATCAAACCGCTTATCTACATCCAGAAGAGTGCTATGAACGCCGTAAAAAAGGCTGAATACGGCCTGTGGGTGGCTCAGTACCCAGACTATATTGAGACTGGTTATCAGAAACATCCGTGGAACGAGGGAGCTTATAACTGTTTACTCAGACAGTACACATCCGCTGGCAAGCTCCCTGGCTATAACGGCAGCCTTGACCTTAACAAAGCATACATAAGTGCAGCATCATGGCGCAAGCTGGCTACTAAGGCTGTGAAGATTGCCACTATTAAGCCGGTAAAGAAGAGTGTCAATACGATCGCAAGGGAAGTACTTGCCGGTAAGTGGGGCAACGGTGTTGATCGCAAGAGCAGACTGACCAAAGCTGGTTATGACTACAACAAGGTACAGGCTGCAGTAAACAAGCTCGTCAAGACATCACAGATGACACAGGATAAGATCATCAATGCAGTTGCACATGAGGTCATTGCTGGTCGCTGGGGCAACGGACAGGAACGTATCGATAGGCTTAAGGCAGCAGGATATGATCCTGATAAGATTCAAAAGAGAGTAAATGAACTCATGAAGTAGGAGTTAACATGAACAGATTACATTTGCAAGACCTTGTAAGAGGTCACTATGGTAGAAAAATAGCATATACCAATGTAGATACCATCACACCAGATAATATTGTGAATGTAGTCGGTGAGTGCATAGGAGTATTTAACTGGAATAAGCCAATTATAAAGTACTTATGGAATTATTACAAAGGCGACCAACCAATAAGGTATAGAACTAAAGTAATTCGTGATGATGTAATCAATTACATCGTAGAAAATCATGCATATGAAATTGTGCAATTCAAAGTTGGACAAACTTACGGAGAACCGGTACAGTATATCAGCCGTAAAGATGATGATGCAATCAATAATGCGGTTGATGATCTGAATGATTACATGGTAGACGCTTGTAAGCAAGATAAGGACATAAAGGCTGGCGAATGGCAATCTGCCACTGGTACAGCATTTAAAGCTATCCAGTTTAATCCAAACGGTGATGTACCGTTCAGGATTGTTACACCTTGCCCACTCAATACCTTTATCATATACAACAGCAACACCGAAGAACCGATGGTTGCCGTCACAGAACTTAAGGACAGTGATGGCAAGTGGTACAAGCAGTGTTACACAGCTACACATGAGTGCAAGATATATAACAGTACAGTTACAGACTGGAAATTACATGCTTACGGAGATATACCGATTGTTGAGTACCCTAATAATCACGAAAGAATAAGTGATATTGAGCTTGTAATAGATATGCTTGATGCAATCAACAATATGCAATCCAACAGAATGGATAGCATAGAACAGTTTGTGCAGTCGTGGATTAAGTTTGTTAATTGCGACGTTGACAAGGACAAGTTTAAAGCTATGAAAGAAATGGGTGCCTTGGTTGTTAAGTCAACTAACGGCGTCAACAACGCTGATGTAGATGTTATGTCGCAAGAACTTAATCAATCACAGACTCAGGTTGCCAAAGATGACTTATGGGATAATGTACAGACCATCCTCGCAATTCCAACTAAGCAAGGCAACACTGGCGGAGATACGCAAGGAGCTGTCGAGTTAAGGAACGGATGGGATTTTAGCAAGACACGAACAAAGTTAAAAGACCCACTTGTTGCAACATCAGAAAAACGGCTTGCCAAACTTGCGCTTAATGCAATCAGACTGTATGCAGATGATTTAAAACTGACGGTTAGAGATTTTTCAGTGCAGATAAATCATAGTCCACAGGATAATATGTACACCAAAGCTCAGACTCTGGTTGTTCTATTGCAAGCTGGAATACATCCACTTGTCGCAATCAAGACTGTTGGATTGTGGGGAGACGCAGAAAAGACATTTTTACTGTCTAAAAAATATTTGGATAAGTTATATCTAACTATAGATAATGCAGAGCAGCAAGAACAAAAAGCACAAGACATAATAGATAATCTTGGCAACGGAGATAATAACAATGGTGACTAGATATACAGTAGTCCAAGACGGACAAGTGTATGAACCAGGTGATAATGTACCTGATATGGGTAGCATTACCGCATTAGAGTCTAAAGGAAATTATAGAGAATATAACGCTTTGTCTAAGGATATAGATAAGCTACCAACATACGTGTCACTTGGTAGTTCGTGCTACATGATAGACACAACAGACTTATATAAGTTTGACGGCAAGAGTTGGATAAAACAGGAATAGAGAGGTGCGCACATGAATGCAGAGGACGTATACGCATTACTCAACAAGAAAATAAAAAAGGGCGGTATTACCGATGACCAGATAAAACAGATTGTAGAACAGTATCTTAAGGAGAATCCTGTTCAGGTTATAACTGATAATACCCTTTCAGTTGCCGGCACACCGGCTGATGCATTAGCAACAGGAACCGCTATTGATTCGCTAAAGGAAGATATTGATGAGTACAAAGATAATGTTATTTTGCTAAAAAATCGTATTACAACATTTGTTGATGGCAAATTTGTGACAAATGATGGAATATATAATAATGAAACATATGGTTATGTTATTGCAGATGTCGAGCCGAATAAAACATATTCACTTTCGGATTATGGAAGTAATAATTTCTCTTATGTAAAAGATGCAAATAACCATACGGTTGGCAAACTGGCTGATTACAGAATTGGTACAGATGGATATGTGTTCACTATGCCGAATAATGCAAAATATCTGTATCTATGCGGTACTAATATCCATAATAAACAAGGCGATATCGTATGCTTAGAAGTAAATAAACCAATTACAGGGTTAGGACTTACGACAAATATTTTCCCTTATAACATCGTAAAAAGAGTAATTGTAGATAAGCTTTATTTGAGTTTTAAGCAATCTGTCACTGATTATGTTACTGATTATGTTACTGACTATGATCATGTTGGAAATACCCCTACGGAAACATTAACAAATGCATCAGAATTATCGAGTTGGAACTCAACAGTATCTATTAAAAACAATATGGTAGTTGTTGATTGTAAAACAGCTAATAGCGGTGTATTTACAAAGAATCTAGTAAGCGCATCAGACAGTGTTAAAGTACATATTAAAGGAAGTGTAACAAATACAAATTTTGTACTTGATTTTTTAACTTGTTACCATAGAAATAATGGAAAAACATTTTATGGTGGTACTGTATATCCTAAAATTATACCGAATAGTGACGGTAGTTTTGAATATACTACTACTGTTGATTTTGCAAATTTGGCAATACATCAAGATATGAAAGATGTGTTTTTCATTTTTAGAAACAATGTTGATACAGCAATAGAGGGATTAATCAATATTGAATTATTTAACGTATGGGAAATGTCTGAACTTGAGAAACAGGATATTTACAGTGATAGATTACCGAAGATGATTGTAAATCTAAACAGTAAAATCAACAGGATTGAAACATCTGATAACTCAGACATCGAGTATAAAATAGTTTCTCCCAATGGGAATAAATCAGTTCTTTCCATACAGAATGATGGTTCTTTTTATGCTATACCAACTATTCCAAATAAAGTTTTATTTGTTGGTAATTCTTTGCTTTGGGGAATGGGTTCTTATGGAATGTGTGCAAGTAGTCCAAGAAATGATTATGCTTATCTTGTTGAGTAGTCAATACTTGATAAAAATAAAAGTGCAGTATTTACAAAATGTCATGGTGCACAGTTTGAACAAGCTGAAAATGATGCGGAAGCAAAAGCATATTGGAATACAACACCTAATACAATAACTAACAAACCGGCAAGTGAGTCATTCACAACTGATTTAGATTTAATCATTATGCAAGTAAGCGATAATGTATCAACTGATTTAAGGCAAGAAACATTTAACAAAAACCTTGATTGGCTTGTTTCACAAATTAAGATAAAATCACCTAAAGCAAAAATTATATGGGTTGATGGTTGGTTTAATGATAAAAGAACACATGATACTATTACATCTGTGTGTAACAAGTGGAGAATTCCAAGAACCAATATAACGGATTTGAATGGTACAGAAAATCAAGGATATAGCGGTCAGACTTATGAAAAACCAAATGGTGCTACTGGTATAGTAAGTGATAAATGGATTACTCATCCTGGAGATACTGGCATGAGATTGATTGCGGATAGAATAATCAGTGTTTTGGATATGTAATTAACTAAAGAGGGCTTTTGTTACTTGTATTGTTGGAACTGGCTTGACAGGGCGAACTGGGAATTGCTTAAGGTAGCAAGAAAGGTGGTAAGCAATGATAGTAAGAGCAGAAGAACCACAGCAAGAAGTTGTTATAAAAATAGATACCAAAGGAATAGCATGGGTGTACTTATGTCTTAATGAAAGAGTTAAGACAGAGGAATATGCAGAACCCGGAAAGCAATCAAAAACACATACATACTATGAGTATGATGGAACACAGTTTCATGCTCCTGTTGAAAGTCTTAATCTTCAAGACATCAACAACAATCCTCAGAAGTATGACGGCTATGAACCAGCCAAAATACCGTCTGATATTGAGCGTATAGACGCACAAGTAACATACACGGCAATGATGACTAACACACTGCTGACGGAGGAATAGCCTATGTATGAGAAAATAAAAAAATGGTATCAAGTCTATCATATATGGAATGCTGAAATGGTTAAGCAAGCCTGTGATAAAGGGCTGATAACAGAAGAACAATACAACAATATAATCGGAAATTAGCAATCACGTTTGTGGTTGCTTTTTTTATACAAAATTTCGCAAGTGCCGTGAGCGTAGAAAACGGCAATGTCAATCGGTGGCGTTGCACCGTATAAAAACGTAGACATACGGAGGTAATCAATGAAAAGAGAAGATTTAGTATCAATGGGTTTGACCGATGAGCAGATCGAAAAAGTCATGGCTGAAAATGGTAAAGACGTTCAATCTGCGAACGCAAAGGCAAATAAGAACAACATAGAACTTGAAAGACTCAAAGCTATCGAAAAAGAGTATGAGGATTTAAAGGGACAGAGTATGTCTGAGTCAGAAAAAAATGCGAAAGCTCTTGAAGATGCTCAGAAGAAGATAGCTGAGCTGGAAAAGACACAGGCAATTGCAAGACAAAGAACAAGTGCAGCCGAGAAATTCAAGATTTCCACTGAACAGGCAAAGCTAGTGGTTAAGGATGATGGTTCCATGGATTATGACGCTCTTGGAAAGATTATCGCAGATAAAGAAACTGCCGCTGCCCAGGCTAAAGAGAAAGAGATAGCCAATGGCTCAACACCGCCGGGTAATGGTGGTACAGGCAGCAATTCAAGTGACACAAAGACGGAGGCAGAAAAAATAGCTGCCGGTCTTATTGAAAAACAAAATACAAAAAATGATATTTTGAAACATTATATTTAAGGAGGAAATATAGATGCCAAGTATGAATATGCAGTACGAAAAAACAACATACTCAGGTGATGTGCAAATTCTCAAGAGAGAGCCAAACGAGGCTATACCTCTTACTTTGGATTTTGAAGAAGTTACAACAAAGGTGAATGGCAAAAAGATAGTTAAAGCCGGAACTCCGATTGGTAAAGACGGCAAGGTTGATAACACAGCAACGGTAGTCGGCATACTTCGATTTGACGTGACAGAAGATAGACCACAGGGAGTTCTTCTTAAGAAAGCATATCTTAACACAACAGTTGCAGAAAAACATTCAGGAGTAACATACGATGCAGCGGTCAAAACAGCTCTGCCAATGATCGTATTTGAGTAGTTCAGGAGGTAAAACATATGTTAGTAAATGAAGTTATTGACAGTAAGTCAATTGCGCTATCAGCAACAGAAAACGCAAGTAATCAGATTCCATATCTTGGATTACAGTGGTTTCCAGAAAGAAAGAAACAGGGACTTGACCTGCAATGGATAAAAACACATAAGGGACTTCCTGTATCTCTTGCACCATCTAACTTTGATTCAATTCCAACAATCAGAGCTAGAGAGGGACTTTCCAAGGAAAAGACACAGATGGCATTCTTCCGTGAGGGAATGACCATAGGCGAAGCAGAAATGCTTGAAATAGAAAGAGCAAATACTGCTGATGATCCATACCTTGCAAGTGCTCTTAGCGCGGTATATGACGACACAAGCAGACTTGTAAGCGGTGCGGAGGTTGTTCCAGAGAGAATGAGAATGGCTCTCCTTTCTACGGTAAATGGACATCCAGTTATCACTATTAAGAGCGATGGTGTTCAGTATTCCTATGATTATGATTCTGACGGATCATATACTACGGATCATTATATCAAACTTGATGGAACAAGCATGTGGAGTGATACAGCTAATTCAAAGCCGCTCACAGACCTTAACAATGCAAGAAAGAAGTTACAGAAGCAAGGCAAGATTGCCAGATATGTGCTTATGAACAGCAATACATTCCAGTATTTGCTTGATAATGCGCAGATAAAAAACTCAATCCTTGCACAGAACCTTACAGCAACTATTGAGGTTGATGATGATACTGTTATTTCAGTAGTGCAGAAGAGAACAAAACTTACTATCGTGCTTTACGATAAGATGTACATTGACGATGAGGGCAAGGAACAGTATTTCTATCCAGATAATAAGGTTACACTTCTTCCAGAGGGTAATCTTGGCAATACATGGTTTGGCACTACACCAGAAGAGAGAACTGCAAGACAGGTAGCAGATGTTGATGTAACCCAGTATGGTACAGGAATTACAGTTGCTACAAAGACAGAGTATGGCCCACCAATGAAGATGTCAACATTTGCGTCTGAAGTTGTTTTGCCATCTTATGAGAATATGGATAGCACTGCCGTAATTGAAGTTCATCACGAGTAGGAGGCAACTTATGATATATCCCTATATCGTTGTAAAAGATGGGGTATGGTATGATGCCGGAAATGACGTTCCGGAAACAAGCAGACTAGAAACAGAAAAAACTGATTATGGTGTTGCTATTCATACCAAGACCGAGATCAACAGAATGTCAACAGACGGTCTAAAAGCGCTTGCAATATCAGAGGGTATAGATAACGCCGAAAACATGACAGGTGGCGCATTAAAAGAAGTGCTTATAGCTCATTTTGCTTTGTAGGAGTAGGAGGTAGTCATGGAATACACATTGGTAGAGCAAGTCAAAATACGAAAAGGTCAATATGAAGTCGGTGACGATGACTCTATCAAGTGGACTGTCTTACAGGATAATCCAAGAATAGAGCAGCATATTGAGGAAATTAAGCAGGAAATACGCAACAAGCGTAATTACCCATCTGATTACACAGATGAGCAAATAGAAGAAGATATGAAACGATATACTACCAATATAGTCAGCTTGGTTGTATATGACTTATCTCAAGCTGGTGAGGAATACATGGCAAGTTTTGGCGAAAATGGAGTCAGCCGTAGTTGGATTGACAGAAATAAGCTGCTAGCTGATATATTCCCATTTGTTGAGATATTATAGAAGATTGTGCGTTACCTAACAGTAGCAGAGGGCATACATTATGGTGGTGGTGGGCAGTATGCAAACATAAGAGAAAGGCGGTAGATATATGCCAGTAGCAATAATTATCAGCATCATATCGGTTACTTTCTCTATTTTTTTTGGAATTGTCAGCCTTGTGCTGAATATCAAGAATAATAGAAGAACTGATAACTCAGACCTAGAAGATAGAGTCCGAGAAAACACCCGCATAAATATGAAGTTAGATGCCATATCTAGCAACACTAAGGACATAAAAGATGAAGTTGTGGAAATGAGAAAAGAGCTTAATTCCCATGACAACAGGATTATTAAAGTTGAGGAAAGTGTTAAGTCGCTTCATCATCGCATAGATGGAATGGAAGCACGACTCAACGAAAACAAGGAGGTGTAAAAATGAATGTTATACAGAGTCTTGTAGCCAATATGGCTATTATAATGTCTGTCATAGGCGCACTTACATTTGTTGTGGCGGTAATTACACAAGTAATCAAAGGCGTTGGTGTATTTAAGAAGATACCAACCGACATGTTGGTGTTTGTGCTGTCCATAGGTATTACCGTTGTGGCTTTTATTGCCTATATGCAATACATACATATGACAATACTTTGGTATATGATTCTTGCAGCTATCCTAGCCGGATTTGTAGTTGCATTTGTAGCAATGTACGGTTGGGAAAAGCTGTCTGAACTTTGGCGGCGATTTGGCAAGGATGTGAAGTAATGTCACTTGAGATTAATAAACAATCTATGAAGTATGCTTCTTATGGCAAAGAAGTAGAGATATATGAAAAAGATGATGATGGCAATATAAAGTATTTCATTACAGAAGAGGGACAAAAAATACCTCTTATAGATCATAAAGAAATATCATATGAAGAGCCTGTATCATTTAGGGCTAATATCTCTTTCTCTGGCGGTGAAGCACAGGCAAAAGAATATGGCTTTGATGTCAACGATTTTGATGCAATCATAGTTACAGATAGAGGAGCATACCCTATCAAAAAAAGTGACATTATATGGCTTGATAGCAAAGTTGAATACACAGAGGATGGCTATATTGATAAAACTTCTGCTGATTTTACAGTTGTAGGAGTTAAGCCAGCTTTGCGGTCAACAAAATATGTCCTCAAGGCGGTGGTCAAGTGAAAAAAACAATAGATGTATCTTTGTCTGTGAGTAGTTTACAGAATGCAATCAAGGAGCTTAAAGCCTATCAAACAAGGCTTGACCATAAATGCGCCGTTATTGCTGAAAGATTGGCTGATGATGGTGTAGAAGTTGCTAGAGTGCAATTGGCGAATTTAGATGCTATCTTTAAAGGCGAGTTGATTGAAAGTATACAATCAGAATGCGTTATAGATACAAAGGGTAGTCATATTTGGGCGGTTGTAGCCGGAACAGATCACGCAGCATTTGTTGAGTTTGGAACTGGCGTGATAGGACAAAAGAAACCATACAAAGGCGAATTACCTCCGGGAGTATCTTGGCAATATACAAGCGGTCAAACAATCCACCAACTCAAAGATGGTCGAATTGGTTGGTTTTACAGGGACGACAATGGCCATTGGTGGTTCACCGAGGGTATGCCATCTAGACCATATATGTACAATACTGCTCGTGAACTTGAAAGAAAAGTCAAGAACGTTGTGAAAGAGGTGTTTGACAATGGATAATGCATGGGCAATAGAACTTGGCTCGACAATATATAGCATTGTCAAGGGCAAGGCAACAGAACAACTTAAGGATAAATACCCAACGCTTAACGTTACAGATAAAGGTAAATCAGATCAACCAGCAGTATTTCCAACAATTTATATTCATGAATTGCCAGGAATGGAGCTGGGACAAGATTTAGAGGGACAGACAATCAACGCCATAAGAGAAACAATACAGGTTGATGTGACTTCCAACAAGAATCACAGCGAATGCAGAAAGATTATGTCCAAAATAACGGACATATATAAACAAATGAGATTTTCGGTCACCGGAACACCTCAATACAGTGTTAATGGTGGAACCTATATATGTAACATGCGATTCAGCCGTGTGTTTGGGGCTGGTGACACAATATTATAGTTAGCAATTAGAGCCATGTGGCTCTTTTTTTATGCACATTTTTAAGGAGGTAAAGACATGGCAGTACCAGGATTAAGTACACTGGGTATTACTTTTGGTTATGGTGTTGAAACAACCGCAGGAGAAAAGCCAACAGCATTTACCCAGCTGTCAAGAATCAATGAGCTTGGCGATGCTACAGCAGAACCAGAAGCTATTGACGCATCTGCTCTTGAAGATTTTTACACAAGAAACATATCTGGTAGAACTACTGTATCTGATACATACACAGTAACAGTAAACTGGACACCAGATACACTGGCGGAGTGGGAAAAGGTGCTTGAAGAGTACAAAAAGTTAGAGGGAACAGGTAAATCTATGTGGTTTGAGACAATCACACCTGGATTTACCAAGGCAGAGTTTATCAAGGCTCAGCCGCCATCAGTTCTTCCAGTGGCTTCAAAGGGTCAGAATGAGCTCTTAACGGTTGAGATCAACCTTATACTCGAAGACCTTGTCGGCTTTGATACAAAGGTAGCTTTTACACCGGGGGAATAGCAAACCACTCAGATACAGCCGTGCTGAGTGATGACGATACAAAAGATACAAAATCGGCTGATTATACGTATTAAGCAAACAAGGGGCGGTTTTCGGACTGCCCCTTTCCTATTAAGAGTAGGAGGAAAGGAAAATATTATGACAATTACAATGAATGGCAAGAAATACAATATTAAGTTTGGTAATAAGGCGGTAGCTAGGGCTGGATTTATCAGCAAGCTGGCAAGAATTGGAGTAATGCAGTCAAGTACAGACGATGGAGTTGGAGCAATAGAGGGAATGGAGCAAATGTATTTGTTAATGCCACAAATTTTACTTGCTGGATTACAGGCTAATCATTCAGATGAGTTTGGCTACAACTTAACTACAGGAAAAGGCCGTGACGAACAGCTTAGTAAGGTTGAGGATATGCTTGACCATTTTGTGGACGAGGAAAACGGAGATTTTCTTAAGCTTCAGGAGGATATCTCAAATGAGATGCTTCACAATGGTTTTTTAAAGAGACTGTTCGAGGTGGAAATAGCGAAAGTGCAGAATCAGGCACAGAAATAATCCTTGAACAGGATAACAAAGATTTTAATTACGAAAATTACTGTAACGAAATACTACCCCGTTGGTTAATGATGACCAAAGGCTATGGACTTACAGTTGAGGATATTGACAAATCTTGCCCAGCAGAGCTTGAACCATATGAAAAAGCATATCATATGGCAGAAAAAGAACACGACTCACAAGTATATGCATGGGTAGGAACGTATGTCAGATCTGCTCTTTGCTTTGCAATAGATCATTGCCTTAACGGCAAGAAAGCAAGTTCAGAGTATCTTAAAGCTCCACTTATGGAAAATGGAGAAGATAGGGTAAATAGACTTAGAAATGAGTTTATTGAAGAACGATTAAAGGCAAAACAAGAATGGGATAGGACACACAATATGATTGACGGCAAGGACTGATGTTTTTGCCGTCTTTTTTATTACAACAAGGCGGTGAAACATGGCAACAGTAGATAATCTTGAAGTTAAAATACATGCAAGTGCAACTCAAGCAGTTAATGCAGTAGATAAACTGTCAAATAAGCTCGGCACACTGTCTAAGACATTGCAAGGAATTGATAGTAATGGTATAGCCAAGTTTGCACAGGGCATGAACCAGCTTGCACAGGGCATGAATGCAATAAAAAATGTAAAAATGCCTGATTTTAACAGAGCTGCCAAGGGTATAAAGCAATTTGAAAACATCAACAGCGCAAAACTTACAGCGGTTGCAAATAGCATAAGCCCACTTGCCTCCAGTATATCAGTATTAGGAAACATGCAGTTCAACAACAAGGGCCTTACGAACTTCATTAATTCCATTACAAGGCTGTCTAATTCGAACATTAACGGCATGAATATAAATGCTATAGGCCAACTTGGAAATGCAATTGTAGGCTTATCTAGCACGTTACAAGGCGCTCAGAACGTTAGCACAAATGTAATTCAGCTTACCAATGCAGTTGGCAGACTTGCCAATGCCGGACAAAAAGCAAGTGTTGTATCAGCAACATTGCCACAATTATCTGTGACACTTCGCAATCTGTTTAATACCATGGCGCTTGCACCACAATTATCTGCTGGAACAATACAGATGACCACCGCACTTGGTAATCTTGCATCAGTAGGAGCAAAAGCCACACAAACCGCAGGCGGACTAGGGACACTTGCAGCAGAACTTAAGAAGTTTATGCAAGTTATGGCTACAGCACCACAAGTGTCACAAAATGTAATACAAATGACTCATGCACTTGCAAATCTGGCAGCACAAGGAAGTAGAACGGCAAGTGCAAGCAGAGGCATACAAAACAGTTTTTCCGGTATGGGCAACAGCGCTAAAAGTGCTAGAAAACATATATGGAGCCTTGCATCGGCAGTTGGAAAAATCTATGCAACATTTTGGGCAGCGCAAAGAGTTTTAAGTGGATTCAAAAAAGCCATAGACATTTCCTCTGACCTTACTGAGGTGCAGAATGTCGTTGTTAATACTTTTGGCCAATACACAGACAAATTAGAGCAGTTTTCAAAAACGTCGATAAAGACGTATGGAATGTCAGAATTGTCGGCAAAACAGACAGCTGGTAGATTTCAAGCTATGGGACTCGCAATGGGAGCCCCTGTTAAAGATATGTCTGATATGTCGATACAACTTACTGCACTGTCAGCCGACTTAGCTTCATTCTACAACATTTCACAGGAAGAAAGCTCACGTAAGTTGTGGTCGATATTTACAGGCGAGACGGAGCCTATGCGAGCTTTTGGTATTGACCTCACAAATGCAACCCTCAAAGAGTATGCAATGAAAAAAGGTCTTGACGCCAATATATCCTCTATGTCTCAGCTAGAAAAAACAATGCTGAGATATCAGTATGTCATGGATAACACCAAGAATGTACAAGGGGATTTTGCGCGTACTAGCCAGACATGGGCTAACCAGTTACGCATCTTACAGGAACAAATAAAGGCAGTTGCTGGCGTATGGGGTAATGCATTTGTTAATATGTTAAAACCGCTTGTACAGGCTCTTAATAAGGCTTTATCGGCGGTTTACACTTTTTCCGAAAAAGTTGTAAATGCCCTTGGTGCAATTTTTGGATGGAAACTAGAGATACAAAAGGGTTCTATATCTGATGATTTTGAAGGTGCTGCCGGTGCTGCTGATGATATGGCAAGCGGAACTAAAAAAGCCGCTAAAGCGGCCAAAGATTTAAAAACACATCTTCTTGGTATTGATGAGTTGAACGTGGTCGAACCGGATAAAGACACAGGCACAAACGGTGGTGGTGGTTCTGGTGGAGGCACTGGTGTAAGCGGTGCTGGTGGCAACAATGGACTTAAATACCAAATAAAAGAAACAGAGGGACTTTACAAGTCTAGCATCAAAAACCTTAACCAATTAGGCAAGTATATCAGTGATAGTTTGTCTAAGGCAATGGAATCTATTAAGTGGAATAAGGTATACAAAAAGGCAAAAAATTTTGGCAAAGGACTTGCCGACTTCTTGAATGGCCTCATTACTCCGAGATTGTTCTCTAATCTTGGTTCAACAATTGCCGGCGCAATAAATACAGCACTTACTGTTGGAAATACTTTTGCAATCAATTTTGATTGGAAAAACTTGGGTAAATCGCTTATATCTTCAATAACTGGATTTCTTAACACATGGGACGCTGGACTTACAGGAGCAACCTTATCTAACTTTGCAATAGGAATAAGTAAGACAATAGTTAGTGCTTTTGAGACTATTAATCAAGACGGCATCTGGCAAAAACTTGGCCAAAAAGTTGTGGATTTTATATGTGGTATCAATTGGGGAAGCCTTGTTTGGAACCTTGGTTCTTTGATTATTACTATGGCCAAGGAAATACCTAAGATTCCATTGCAAATATTTGAAGGTGTAGGCCAAGCAATAATTGATAAAGTATTTGGAGAAGGCTCATATAGCAAAATATCCAATTCCAAATTATTCAAGGGCATAAAAAAAGCACTTGAATATATCATAGCACCGATGAATTTAATTGTAGATATAATCAACAAGATCAAATCTGGTGTGGGCAAATTGTCCCCATATACAGATAAGGTTGTAACAGTATTAAAACCCGCATTAAGCACAGTCTCAAATTTATTAAGTACAGTTTTTTCGATTATTTCAAAAGTTGCCAGTGCAATAGGTGGGAAAATTTCTCCGGCATTAAATTCGATAAGAACTGTGCTTTCGCCTATATTGTCTGTTGCATCAGCAATTAGTTCAGTTATTCGGCAATTAATTGGTAACTGGATTGTTAAAAAAATTGCGGATATAAGTGCAAAAGTCCAAATTGCATGGGATATTATTAAGCCTGTTTTAAATTCAATTACTGAAAAATTGAAAACACTTTGGGAATATCTCAAGAAAATTGCGGACAAATTAAGCAGTGTTGCAAAATTCGGAATGAAAACAAGCCCTATAGTTGGATTATCAGGAATCATAAGCAACAAGTTCAATATTGATACGACCACCAACGGAAAGACTGATAAAGACTATAAAAAACTGAATAAATCAGTTCGCGGTGCTATATCGGCTTTTGATGGAAAAAATGTTGATTACAACGTAGACACGTCAGTAAATGATAATAAGACAGACAACGTAGCGACCATAAGAAATATAGGAAAATTATGGGCCGATACTTGGAGAGGCAAGAGTGCTAAGTACGATGCGCAAACCGCCACAAATGGACAAAATACACCAAGTAGCAGCATCTTATCCGGAATAGTTAATCGGTGGTCATCTGTATGGAAAGGCAAGAGTGCTAAGTATGATGCGCAAACCGCTATAAACGGTCAAAATGCAACTACAGGTGAAAAACTTTCTAGCATATCCAATATTTTCAGTCGGTACTGGAAAGATAAAACAGTTAAGTATAATGCAAATACCGCTGTTAACGGCAAGCCAACAACTAGCGGTAGTGCGGTTAAGTCAATTAACGATACATTGCAAAAGAACTTTACTGGCAAAAGTGTACAGTACAATATTAAGACACAGACAGATGAGGGCTTAAAAAAACTTGGTGAAAATGCCGCAAACAAAATCTTTATGGGTATGTCCCAAAAAGAAATAAAATTCAATGTTAAGCAAGCATCAGACCCACTTAAGCAAGCAATGTCTGGTACATTTAGCTTTATGCCAACATATGCAACCGGTGGATTCCCAGAAGATGGCTGGTTCAGGGCAAATCAAGGTGAGATTATGGGTAAATTCGACAACGGCAAGTCTGTTGTTGCAAACAACGAACAGATTACCGCCGGTATAGCAAGTGGAGTTAGGCAAGCAGTTGATGATGTTCTCGCGCCTTACTTGTCTCAAATCGCCCAAAACACAAGAGAGACAGCAGATAAAGATACATCTATCAATATTGATGGTCGAACCCTTGTCAGCGAAACGGATAGGCGTAGATCACGTAACGGTTATCAATTTACAACAGCATAGAGGTGATAATATGGCACAAGGATTATCAAGTTTTTTAAATGTCAACGGTGTGGACTTTCCGTGCCCCGCCGTTGGCTTTACTTATACTATTACAACGACAGTTAATGCTGGACGTAATGCAAATAATGTAACTATTGGTCAAAGAATTGGCAGAGACTTGTATAAACTGGATAATATGAAGTGGGTCGGTCTTGAACCTAAAATTTGGCGAGCAATGCTAAAAGCAGTTGAACCATTTTATATTCCAGTAACGTTTGAGGATTACCGAACAGGCAAGCCGATAACAATTATAATGTATCCGGGTGACAGAACAGCAGAACCATTGTTTGCAAGTCCAAAATCGCACATAGTAACTAAATATCGTAACTGTCAGTTCAACCTTATAGATACTGGTAGGTGATGTAATGCAAAATGTAAGCAAAAAATATAAGGAATCTATGAAGTCCATTAACCGAAACAGAGGTTATATCAAAGCAACAATAGGACTTGTAAATTCCCGAGCCCAAAACGAAATAAAACTAGACAAACAAACAAAAACAGTAGCATATTCTAATGACATTGCCCCTTTTGATGGCGAAGAAGTAACTAGAATATATGCTACAGCAGAGCCTGGCATTGCTGTCCTCGATGGCAATGCTTTTTTCTTGCCTAGAACTGGCACCGATTACTATAACAACGGCATTGTAACTGCTGATATTATGGGAACAGTTACAATGGTGCTAGCAAATTCGCATACTATTAAGGGCTTGACTGTCAATTTTGGAAAATGTTATCCGACTGAGTTTGATATTATTACTAACAATGGCACTACACGTTATCGTAATGCTGATGAAGTATGGATAACGGAAGATGTTTTTACAGACATAACATTTATTACAATCGAACCAACTCAAATGCGTTACGGGCAGAATAGATTGAGAATATACTCATTTAAGTGTGGTCTTGCAAAAACATTTACCAACGAAGAGGTAATGGACTACAGTAGTAAAGAATATGTATCTCCAATAGCAGAAACCATACCATCAATGGATGTTATGATTAAAGTTGATAATCAAGATCAATACTACGATCCAGACAATCCGGATAGTGCAATACAGTATATGGAAATCGGTCAAGAGGTTAAAGTACAGTTTGGCTATGACGTAGACGGACAGGGCAACATTGAATGGCTACCAGAGCAAACAACGTACCTGTCAAAATGGTCAGCAAACAGTAGAGATGCCACGTTTAACGCTACAGATAAATTCACATTGTTAACCGGGCAATACTATAAAGGTCAATATTATGCAAACGGAATAACCTTATATGATTTGGCACTGCTCGTATTGGCGGATGCAGGAATTACAGACAGTAGTAATTATTTTCTTGATAATTTTCTTAAAAATACTGTAACACACAATCCGTTACCAGTTGCTACGCACGCAGAGTGTTTGCAGATAATTGCCAATGCCGGCAGATGCACTTTGTCCATTGACAGGCAAAATAGGATTCATATACAATCCGCAATTACACCCACAAAAACAATATCATCAAATGGACAATTAGATTTTAGTGATATTGACAGCGTGTTACATGATGATAATGGAGCATTGACAGCTAAACAGTATGCAATGTTAAGGCTGACAGCAAGCAGGTATGATACATATAAATTAACAGCTTATGAGTATGCTACACAAGCAAAATTTAAACTTAAATAGTAGAGAGGTGATTTTTTGGCATCGCAAAATAAAACGGAGAATCTTGGATTATGTCAATTCGGTAATGATGATATTCCAGATTGGCGAACAGATTACACAGGAGACATGGACAAGATAGACAAAAGTATAAAAACAATATCAGATGAAGTTGCAGAAGTAAAAAAATCTGTCAGTGATGGCAAGTCTAAAGTCGCCAGTGCTATCACTGAAAAAGGTGTAAGCACAGAGGCGACAGATACATTTGATGTGATGGCGGAGAATATTGGAAAGATACCGACAGGTACATCGAACTCTCAGATATTAAGCACAACAATGATATCCGGTGTGGTGCAGTGCCGAGTGACACATGAGATAGATAATACATTAGATTAAAGGAGGAAGTATATATATGTTGACAAATAATTCCGCAGGGCTTATTAGTGTAAACCTTCAAAGCACCTCAGGCAATTATGATGTATGTAAAACTACAGAAGGCAAATCAGCCAGTGCAAGTTACTCCTGGCTTAAACAGTTGTTTAGCGCACTATTGCCTTTAAAAAATGTGCCTAGCTCATCCGCAACCGGAGTTTATTTGGTATTAGGAACAGGCACAACACCAGCGACAGTGGCAGATATAAAGCTTGAAAATGTGACAGAGGACTATGAAATTGTCACACAAACAAAGGCTATACCACTGAAATTCTCAAGCTCTATGATAAATATTACAAGGGTTATACAAAACACAGGCAATGCGCCACTAACCATATCAGAGGTTGGATTATATGCGAGCTATGCAAGTGCTTTTACAGGGGCGATGATGTTAGCACGTGAGGTTATCGAACCAGTAACATTACAGCCTGGCGAGAAGCACTCGTTCACGATGGACTTATGCGTAGAATAGGAGAAGGTGCAGAGCATGAAAACAGCTTACGCAATGTGCAGTACCGGGTTTTCACGACTTGACAGCGGGAACCTTTGTTTTTTACCTAAAAACAAAATATATAAAGAAGTAGGATATGTGAGCAAGGAAATAGCAAACGGCATTGGCGAGTTTTCTGCAAATCCTACAATTACTCTCAATTTAGATATATCTTACAGTTGGTATGGATTTATAATTAATTTTAGAAATTGTAAACCTCTTGAATTTACTATAAAAACTTATGATAATGATACGCTTGTTGATGATGTTGTTATTACCGATGTAGATAGCCTTAACTGGACAGACTACAATCGTTATGGCTCTGCGAACAAAGTCGTTATAGAATTTACAAAAGTTGAGCCATACGCAAGAGTGTCAATAGATTATGTTGGAATTGGTGACGCAACAGACTATGAACTGTCCAAAGATGATATGTTTGATACACCAACTGTTACGATGGAAGATAAATTAAAGTCAATTACCGTTCAAAAACAATCATATAAACCCGGCACCGACAAAAAAGAACTTGTGTCCGAAAAAATTACTGTCAATTCCAACAACAATATTGTAAAAGTTGACTTTTCAGCACCTAGTCACGGTTATACCGCCATCACTGATGCAAGTAATGTGGCAGTTACAGTTGTAGAAAGTGGTGCCTATTACTGCATGCTAAAATTTGATGGTCTAACTGACAAAGATACAACACTTACGTACACAGTCAGTGGATATGAGTATGTTGTGGACACTAAAGGATTAACCCATAGATACAATAACAATGGGGCCAAAACAGTTAATTGGAACAACCCACTTGTTGATAACACAGAAGCAGCTAGTTTGCTTGATGATTGGTTAGCGAATTATTACCTAGGTGCAGTTGATTATTCAATAAGTTGGCGTGGAGACCCTAGCGTAGATGCCGGGGATTTATTCAATCTGATTAAAACCAATAGTTCAACAGCAAAAATTAAGGCTTATCAAAATGAACTTACATTTAATGGTGCATGGAGTGGGAGACTTAGTGCTAGAAAGGCGGTGGATTAATTGTGGAATGAACCTAAGACAAATTGGAAAAGCGGCGATGTATTTGAATGTTCCGACTACAACAGAATTAAGAATAATATATATTATTTAAAGGAACAAGCAGAACTTTTGTGTGCACCGGTTGTAAACTTTGAAGATATGGGTGCAGATAAAACTTACACAGATTTTTATTATGCAGATGAATTTAATAAATTTGAAAACAATCTTGATCGAATTAATAACACTGTATTCCCTCAAGATATAGGTGTTAAGCAAACATTCTATGACAATGGTGCATTTATTGGCTCCGAAGAGATAAGCCGACTTGAAAATGCTTGCCAAAAAATAAAAGATATGCTTGACAGAATAAGACAAACGAGAAAACGCATTCCATTCAGAATGGGAGCATATAAAGACATTAGAATATAGGAGGTAATATATTATGCAGGAATTAAATAATGACTATAGAGATGATATACTGTCATCCGAAATGAATGGAAAAAGAAGATACAACATGATTCACAACTCCGATGGTACGGTAAGTTTTGAAGATGTAACAGAATATGATCAAACAGGTGACGATTTTAATGCAGGACTTATTAATGCAATCACATCAAACATTAACGAATTAATCCCTGTGTTGCAAACAAAGTCATTAATAGATGTTTTATCAGCTTCTTTTACCGTGCCAAATAACAATGAGTATGTAGAAGCAACAATAAGTATTGCCGTACCAGAAGGAACAAAAGAAGTAGTGCCTATAATGATGTCAACACAAGGTGAACCGATTTTTGTACATACTCCGAGTAGTTTCCCATGGGGTACAATCAGTGATAATAATTTTACCTTAACACTTGCGTTTAATTCCAAAGATGCTAAGACATCAACAGATGTGGATTATATTTTCCTTTGCATAGGAACAAATTATTAAGGAAAAGCGGAGATTGTGATTACTCACTTTCTCCGCTTGTATTTGTTTCATCCCATTCGTCAAGACTCACATATTCTCCACTTGTCTCTCCATCAATATTGAGATAGACAACATCATATATAAAATTGTCAGTATCATATACTAACATTTCTACAGTAAAATCACTTTTAACCTCAGCTCCAAATGAATTTGTGCTATACACATAACTTTGAACTACAACAAGGTGCCCTTTTCTTTCCATTGCAATATCGCCCTGACCAAAAACAGAAGATGGGAAATCTGCCGACTTAGGATTTTTCAAGCAACTTTCAACAGTTTCTTTGGCCATATCCCAGTAAGATTGAAATTGCAAACCAGATATATCCGTTGCATTAACCTCTTCAGTAGTAGTCTCTGTTTCCTCCTCAGTTGCTTCTTCCGTGGTTGGCGTCTCAGTTGTCTCTTCAGTTGTGGTTTTTTCAGTAGTAACCATTTCCGTAGTATTATAAGCAACTTTTTTATGCTCCGATTTAGGTTGGTTCACACAACCTATTCCAAGTAATATTCCGCCAACAATCATAGAACCAAAGATGCCTATTATAAATGGCATAGCTTTTTTATTTTTACATAATAATATTATAGTCAATGCTACACATATGCCAGCCCCTAAAAACATTATTATTGCTCCAAACACAATTAAAAAGTTACTCATTTGTATTCACCTCTCCCATGTGGTATATATTACAGTCATAGTACCATGTATTTCCCCGAATTACCATATATTATGACAAAAAATTTGACTTCTATTTTAATTTATTTGCACATATAATATAAGTATACAAATGACAGCGAATTTGTATAGGGGGGTATAAGGTTGTGGAAGAAAAAAAGAAAGAAATAACAGATACAGTACAAAAGATAGCAGACGAACGCATAATTAACATACTATATGCTTATGTTATGAATCTCATTAAGTAAAACAAACCCCAAGAAGTACCATTTGGTATTCCTTGGGGCGTTTTTTATTTCTTTGAAATTGAATCAATCAATTTTTCAAGGCTATCCCAACCATTTTCATCGAGAGTGGCAAGGGCAACAATTAATCTTTTTTTGAAAGACTCATCATCTGCCTTGGTAATCTCGGCAAGCATTTCTCCGAGTTGTTCTTCTTTACTTTTCTGTATGAACATTTCTCCTTCGCCAGTTCTCAACCATGTTTCATTGACATCATATTCTTTACATATAATTTTGATTGTCTGTTCTGATGGAGAATTTTCACCGCTTTCCATTTTGCAAATAGCTGATCTTGAAACTGAAATACTCTGAGCAAAGTCTGTTTGATTTTTACCAACCTTAATTCTCACTGCCTTAATTCGTTCTTTCATGTTGTGCCTCCTTTCATCTAATAGATTACCACAAAATGCACATTAAGTCAACAAAATATGTTGACAGCGTTGATTTAATGTGCTATCATGTGTACATCAGATGAACAAAAGGAGGTGAGATAAATGAGCGAAAAAGAAAAGCAGATAGTTGAAAAACTCAAAGAGACCTTACCGAACATGTCAGATTTTGACAAAGGCTACTTACTAGGCAAGGCAGAGACACTGGCAGACGCGGCGGAGAGCAGCCCAAAGGAAAAGGAGTAGCTAGAGAAATTTACACTATAAGGAAAGGAGAAGTATGAACGAAATACAGTTATTTACAGATGGCGAATTTAATATGAGAACCGCCGTTGTAGATGGAGAGCCGTTATTTTGCTTGGTAGATGTTTGTAAGGTGCTGGACATTCAGAACCCATCAAAGGTCGCTCAGCGATTGGATGATGATGAACGCACTAAATTAGAGTTAGGGCGTCAGGGTGAAACGAACTTCATAACTGAGAGTGGCTTATATGCGGTTATCTTGCGAAGTGACAAGCCAAACGCAAAGAGTTTTCGCAGATGGGTAACATCTGAGGTACTTCCATCTATCCGCAAAACAGGTGGCTACAATAAGCCACTTACAACGTTGGAGCAGATTCAGCTACTTGCCCAGGGCAACACTGAGCTTGCAGAGAGAGTGGACAGGGTTGAGGACAAGATAGGCAGTCTTGAAAACGATATGCCTTTATACGGATGTGAGATAGACGAAGTGCAGAAACTTGTCAAGCGCAAGGTGGTATCAATCTTAGGTGGTAAAGATAGCGAGGCATACGCCGACAGGAGCATAAGATCGCAGACTTTTAAGGATATATATTGCCAGCTTAAGAGAGAGTTCGGTTGCGTAGCCACATATAAGAGTATCAAGCGCAGGTACATAGACAACGTGAGAGAGTTTATTGATGGTTACTCAGCACCAACGGCACTTGCCGAACAGATAAACAATGCTAATTCTCAGATGAATATGGGTCAGTATTGTGATGCCAGGAGGTGATTGCGTGGGAAGAAATTTAGACACGATTATAATTCGTGTCTTGTGCACACTGATGGCCATTATGTTTTATATAGCCATCATATGCGTACCTATAGGGTTGGAAATATTTAACATTCATTTACCCATTTGGGTAAAGATATTGATTATTTTGGCATTTGCAGAATTGGTTCTTACAATGCTGGTAGTTGAGCAAAAGATGGAAACTATAGAGGAGGAAAGGAATGAGAGAAAAAAATATTAGTGATTGGCCAAACAACAATGCGGTGATTGCCGGATGTGTTGTTGACACACCTATATATGAGTTTTCAGTAGGTAATAAGTCGTATTATCGCGTGATTATAAGTGCAAGGCGACTGAGTGGAACAGAGGATTTAGTGCCTTGTTATATTGAAGATAGTAAGGTCTCATATATCAGCAAATTTGATTATGTAGAGGTAGTCGGGCATATCCGCACTAAGCATGTTGTCGATTCAACAGGTGTAAATCACACAAAAGTATATATAGAGGTACATGAGGTCAATCCTTATACTACATGCGATAAAAACAGAATTGATTTTATTGCCCATAAGTTTGCCGATGTAGAGATCAGGGCGACCCCTAGAGGATATAGGGTTTGTGACACTAGGGTAATCAATAATCTTCCTAATAGGATTGGAAATCTGATTCCTATTCTTTTATGGAGTAACAATGCTGAACTATTTGCAAGAATACCGCTTAACTCTATTGTCGGCATAACTGGCAGATTTCAGTCAAGGGAATACAACAAATTTTATGAGGATGGCACCGAAGAGAAAAAGACAGCTTATGAGATATCTGTCTCAAGATTCAAAGTGCTTGAAGAAAGGAAGGAGAGCAAAGAAGATGGACATTAAATGTGAAGGAACATGTAATAACAGCGGTGCAGACAGTGTGACTATTCCTCGTGATAGATATGAGGAATTAATAGACATGGAGACGAGAGCCGATGTGCTCATAAGTGTAGCAAGAAGAGAAAAGTATATAGATCTGGACGTGGTACTTATTATACTTGGTGAATTGCCACTGGAGGTAGATAAAAAATGAGAATCAGTTTGAAAAAGTTAATTTTAGAAAACTTCATGTGTTATGCACATAAGGAGATTATTTTTGGGGATAACACTAAGATTGCCGCTTCCAACGGCAAAGGGAAATCCTCAATAACTAACGCTTATATGTGGCTGTTATTCAACTGTGATTATCAGCTCGCCGATAATCCACCTATTCGCCGTATGATTGATGGCAAAACTGTGGATGACACAGACGTATCGGTCACAGCTGTGTTTGACGTTGATGGCAAGGAAGTCATCATGCGTAAGTCTCAGAAGAGGAAATATAGCAAAGATGGCAGCAGCTACAAGGATGATAATTCCTATTCAATCAACGATGTGCCTAAGACATTAAGGGATTTTAATGCATATCTTGACGCTGATATGTCTATTCTCAAGATGTGTAGTAACATCAATGCATTTTTGGCAAAGAAACCAGCAGAAATGAGAGAATTTCTGTTTGGATTAGTAGATGGCGTATCAGATGTTGATGTCGCAAAAAGCAAAGTTGAACTTACTGAACTTGTTCCACTCCTTGAGAAGTATACGGCAGACGAGCTTTCAGCAATGAATAAAGCCACAAAGTCCAAAGTTGCAAAGGAACTACCAGTTCTTGACGGACAGATAGCAGAAAAGGAAAGAGATATACAGATCAAACAGTCAATAGATATATCCGCCTTGGAATTGCAGAAAAATGCAATTAAAGAAAAACTGAACAAGGTCACAGAAGATCAGATGGACATGGATAAGGTAGCTGCTGAACATGATGAGATCGCAGACAAAATTTTAAAATTAAAGTTTGAAATATCTGCGATGCAGAACAAAGCAAATGAAAATCTTGATTGCAAGAGAGCAGCACTTAGAAGTGCGATAGATGATTGCAAGACTACTCAGATGAATGTAATTCAGGGGATTTCTGATAACGATTGGGATATCGACCAATCAACAAGAACTTTGGGTATTTTAAGGTCAAAGAAGGAAAAACTTGTTGCTGAATGGAAATCCGTTAATGCTGAGAAATTTAACGAACTTACTACTGTGTGTCCGACTTGCCATAGAGAATTTCCGGCAGAAGATATCGAAAGACTTAAGAGTAATTTTGCACAGAATCAAGCCGAGCGACTGACAGTAATTGAGACTGATGGCAAGGCCATAGCTCAGAAGATCAAGGAGATTGAGGAGCATATAGAAAAACTTAAAAAATGCAATGAACTCAATCGAAAGACTGTTGCTGATACAGGAACAAAGCTTACCAAGCTTGAAGAAGAATATAACGCACTTCCATTATGCGTTGACATATCAGGTGATGATGAGTATATCGGCGTGATGGCGCAAATAGAGGCGTTTGAAATTAACATGGCTGGTATGGAGACAACAGCCACAAGGACGAGACTAAAATCCGAAGAGACCACACTCAGGCAGGAGTTAGCTGAGTGCGAAGCCAAGATCGCTAAGTCTGATACAGAAGCTGACGAAACAAGGCTTGAAGAGTTGCTGGCTAATAAGCGCAATCTTGGACAAGCTCAAACGGATGCACAGAAGACTATTGATTTGTTGGCTGATCTTGATAAGGCTAAAAATGAAGTCCTCACAAATGAAATAAACAAACATTTTAATTTAGTAAAGTGGCAGCTATTTGAATTTGCTAAAAATGGTGGATATAAGTCAACATGTATTCCTACCATAGATGGCAAGAACATTCTTACCACGATGAGTAACAAAGGAAACAGGATTCTTGGCAGAATCGATATCTGCAATAGCATTCAGCAAATTAGTAATGTTGCTTGTCCTATGTGGCTTGATGATGCAGAGAGTCTTGATTCTGCAAATCAGCAGAATGCTGTAGGCATGGTAGATGGTCAGATAATAATGCTTGCCGTAAACGACAGCGAGAAATTGGAGGTAATGTGATGAGTAAGGCATTAGAAGTAGCAAGAGAGCTTGTAAGGCAGCTTGAAGAAGCAGAAAGAAAGAACAAGGTAAAATTATCAACCTTAGCACCTGGAGATGTGTTTGAGATTGGAAAGAACGACTTTATTGTGCTTGAACAGATGAGTTTCGAAACCAAGGTTATTTCCAAGGATTTTATGGCCGAAAACATAGTTTATGATGAGGATTCAAGAGATTACAACGAGTCCAACCTTAAGAAAGTGATTGAGGATGAGATTCAGCCGATAATTGAGTCAGAGGTTGGAGAAAACAATCTTGTTGAGCATACTGTTGAGTTAACATCAGTTGATATGCAGCATGAATTTGATGATTGTGAATGCAAGGTAAGACCTATCACTTTTGATGAGGCTAGGAAGTACAACAACTTACTCCCTAACAAAGAGCTAGACGATTGGTGGTGGACATGTACTCCTTGGAGCACTGAGGAAAGAGGTTGTAGTTATAGCATCACCGTTGTTTCGTCCGCTGGCAATTTCAGCAACGGCAGCTGTAACTTCGGCAGCGGTTTTCGCCCGGTTTGTATCTTAAAATCTAATATCTTTGTATCAAA
>UMJI01041052.1_pt1 | contig 66822 bp, 63 predicted proteins | sample 1965991 | NCBI WGS metagenome assembly UMJI01 (sample SAMEA4836140, study PRJEB28245) | human gut metagenome | biome: gut microbiome; material: fecal sample | place: Denmark | collected 2008
CACCCTGATTAAGAGTCAGGTGCTCTACCAACTGAGCTAATGGGCCAAGCAAGTTTTAGAACTGTGCAAGAGATAGTATACTAACTTTTATGCGCGCCGTCAAGTGTTTTTTGAAAAAAATCCTAAAATTTTTATAAACCTGCATCTGTGATATAATAATAGTATTATGATAACAGATAAAATACAGATAATTTTAGCTGATATTACAAAAATAAATACTGATGCCATAGTGTGCTCATCTAATAAAAGTTTATTTAAAGGTTCAGGGCTGAGCAAATTTATTTATGAAGCTGCCGGAGCAAAGTCCGTTGAAGGTGAAGCATTAAAGTTTGCTCCGCTTGATGAAGGTGTTGTTTGTTTTACTCAAGGCTATAATCTGCCGGCGAGATATATAATTCACACGGAAGAACTAAAAAATAAATTTACAGGAGCCGATAACATTGAATAACAAACTATTAAGCATGATTATGGGAGTTGCCGTCGGTGACGCATTGGGATTGCCTGCACAGTTTTATAGCCGAAAGGTTTTAGATAAATATCCGCTTGTAGAAATGTTTGAAAGTGAAGAAGGCGCGGCGGGAACATATTCTGACGATACAGCAATGACATTATGTACGCTTGCGAGTTTTACCGAAAATAACTGGCAGCTGGATTTACAGGATATAATGAACCGTTTTATAGACTGGTATGGACATGGTTATATGGCTGTGAATCATAAAACCATAGATGTTGGAATAGCAACACGCAAGGCAATTCAGCGTGCTTATGACGGCGTACCTTTGGATAAATGCGGCGGCGCTGACGAATGGGACTGCGGAAATGGTTCGCTTATGCGTATTGCTCCGGTAATTTTTTATCTGCAGCGTAATGCGCAGGCAGATATTTTAAAAACAGTTAGTACCATTTCTTCGTTGACGCATGCACACCAGCGCTGCATAATGTGCTGTTATATTTATGTTGTGCTTGGCCTGCAATTGTTAAAAAATCCGGGGCAGGATAAAACTGAGCTGTTTAAAAAGATAATGCCATCGCTTGCAGCAGATGTAAAAGAAAAATTTGCTCCTGATGAAACAGAGCTTTTAGCACGTTTGTATGATATTGAAAATTTTATAAATTTGAGCAGGGACGAAATAAAAAGCAGCGGTTATGTAATTGATACATTAGAAGCATCATTGTGGTGCTTTTTAACAACAGATAATTTTAAAGACTGCATTTTAAAAGCCGTAAATCTTGGCGATGACGCAGATACCGTAGCTGCCATTGCCGGTGCTTTTGCAGGTTTATATTACGGATTAGACGCAATACCCAAAGAATGGGTTGACAGCCTTTTGGGTAAAGAAAATATTTATAAATTGTGCGGAATGTAAATAAAAAAGACCGCCAAACTTTCACCTTAAGGTTTAATATTGCCCGTGTTTGTGATAAAATATAAATATTATAGTAAAGAAGTAAATTTGGAGGAATGTACATGTTAGACATGAATTTTGTCAGGGAAAATCCTGATGCGGTAAAAGAAGCACTGGCAAAGCGCCATTCCAAAATAGATTTAGACGCTTTTTTGGAGCTGGACAAACAGCGCCGCGAGGTTATTTTAAGCGTTGAAAAATTAAAAAGCCAGCGCAACAGCGCATCTCAGGAAATCGGCCGCATGAAAAAAGCCGGTGAAAATGCTGACGCGCAAATGGCAGCAGTGCGCGCCCTTGGCGAAGAAATTGCCGCAGGCGATGCAAAATTAAAAGATATCGAAGCACAGTTAAACGCTATTTTATATACCATTCCTAATATGCCTGCTCCGGATGTTCCGGTTGGCGAAGATGATTCCGACAACCCGGAAGTACGCCGCTGGGGCGAGCCGCACAAATTTGATTTTGAGCCGCAGGCCCATTGGGATATCGGCGAAAAACTGGGCATTCTGGATTTCGACCGTGCCGCTAAAGTTACCGGCGCACGTTTTACCTTCTACAAAGGCCTTGGTTCCCGCCTGGAACGTGCGGTAATTAATTTCTTCCTTGATATTAACACCAAAGAACACGGCTATACCGAAATGTTTACGCCGTTTATGGCTAACAGCAATACTTTGTTCGGCACCGGCCAACTGCCGAAGTTTGCCGAAGATATGTTCAAGCTGGAAGGTTTGGACTACTATTTGATTCCGACGGCAGAAGTTACTTTAACAAACTATCACGCCGGTGAAATTTTAAACGGCGAAGACCTGCCGAAATATTATACCGCTTACAGTGCCTGCTTCCGCAGTGAAGCCGGCAGCGCCGGACGCGATACCCGCGGCTTAATCCGCCAGCACCAGTTTAATAAGGTAGAAATGGTTAAAATTGTAAAACCTGAAACCAGCTGGGAGGAGCTTGACAAATTAACCCACAATGCCGAGCATTTATTGCAGCTTCTGGGCCTGCCTTACAGGGTAGTCCGCCTCTGCACCGGCGATTTGGGCTTCAGCAGCGCCACTACTTACGACCTTGAAGTATGGCTGCCAGCTGCCAACATGTACCGCGAAATTTCTTCCTGCTCCAACTGCCTCGACTTCCAGGCACGCCGCGCAAATATCCGTTTCCGCCGCGATGCCAAGTCCAAGCCGGAATATGTACATACGCTTAACGGCTCCGGCCTTGCTGTTGGACGTACCGTATGCGCAATTTTGGAAAACTACCAGCAGGCTGACGGCAGCGTAGTAATTCCTGAAGTTCTGCGTCCGTACATGGGCTGTGACGTTATTGCAGCTCCCGAAAAATAAACAACATATCAGTTAATAATAAAAGCCCTGCCTTGTTGGCAGGGCTTTTTAAGTTTTTATTTATCCAATCCTTTTTCGTGCAGCCAGTTTTGCATTAAGTCTGCAATCTGTACGTTGTTAAGGTCGCTGAAGGGAAAGTGCGTGTTGCCGGTAACGCCTATTTCCGGCAGATGTACAACGGTGCAGTCGCCGCCGTGGCGGTTAACTGCTGCTGCAAATTTATGCGCCATATCCAGGCGGATGCGCCAGGAATCTTTATTCCACTCGTCGGTGTAGTTTTCGGCAATGTTGTCGCCGTAGTAAATGACAATAGGAATTTTGGTCAGCTGCATAAATTCGTCAAGCGTTACGGTTTCCGGCTGTAATGGGCCGAAGGGGCTTGATGTAGGAATTGCTTCCGGTTCTTCGCCCTGCGGGAAAACAAAGCTGCTGCCCGGTTCGTAACTGATTACGGCGCGTACTTTGGGGTTTTTAATGGCGATACGCCAGCCCGGGCCGCCGCCCTGCGAGTGTGTGATGAGCACGCCGTCGCCGGTTTTATCAAAAACTGCGCTTAAAGCATTAAACAACAACGCTCTGGTCATACGGTGCGGTGTTGGGCGTCATCTGGCGGTAATACTGGTCAAGCGCTGCCGGGTCTTTGCTGAACTGGACGCCTTTAAAAAATTCCGGCGCGTCGCCGACGCGGAAGTTGCTGAACCAGAACTGGTCATTGGTTATGGCGCTTACAGTGCCGTCAACGGTTGCCTGCCCTGCGTCACCGCGGCGCGGCTGGTCTACAAGGTAGGTGGCATAGCCGCGTTCCAGAAAGATATTTTGAAAACCATCGCGTCCGTCCGGTGTGGTTTCCCATGTTTTTTTGCTCTGCCCTGCGCCGTGTAAAAATACCAGCGGCAGTTTATGGGCATTAACTGGTTTCTGGTAAAAAACATAGGCGTGGTCGCCGTGCAGAGTTTGCCCCTGCGGGTTTAAAGGATTGCTGAAATCAAAGCTGCCGGGTGTGGTAACGGTAGTGCCGCCTGCAAAAAAGCTGCCCTGGTCCTGTAAAAGCACGGGTTTTTCAAAGGCGTAGGCGCTTGTGCTCAGCATCAGCGCAAGCACGGCTGCTGCAAGTGTTTTGGTTGTTTTGTGCTGCATAGTATTACCTTCTTTTTATTATCTTGTTATTACAGATGTTTGCTGTAAAAGTCCTGCAATTTGGCAACAAACTGGTCAACATATTCGGGTACATAGTAAGTCTGGATATGGGTTGCGCCGTCAACGAGGAACAGTTCTTTATCCCTGGTGCCGGTAGCTTTTTCGTAGGCTTCTTTGCTCATGTACAGGGAATCGGCTTTGCTGCCTGCCATTAACAGCAGCGGCTGGTCGATAAGCTCAAGCTGGTCGGTAGCGTCCCATGCCATCAGCTCCATCAGGCTGCTGGTGGTATAGGCAAAGGTGGAGTTGGGATGACGGTGCGTGCGGCCGTAGTACATCATGCCTTCGCGGTACAGGTCGGTAGGTATTTTGGCAATATCTTTATCGCTGAGTGCGTCAAAATCAACGTTGCCGCTGATGGGGTATTCGCCTTTGGTAATTTCAACGGCACGGGCATCGCTTGCTTCGTGCAGGCGCTGCTGTACGGTGTCAAGGCCGCTGTTCATATAGCCGTTGCGCCGTACTTCGCCGCTGTTGAACATACTTAAAGTTGCAACTGCTTTAAAGCGTTTGTCGCTTTTGGCAGCGTTAAGCGTATAACCGCCGCCGCCGCAGATGCCGAGCACGCCCATGCGGTCAGGGTCAACGCCGGGGTAAGTCATAATATAATCGGCCATGCCGTGAATGTCTTCTGTGCGGTAGAAGGGCTTGTCGGTGTGGCGCGGTTCGCCTTCGCTTGCGCCCTGATAAGCAGCGTCAGCCGTGATGGTGATGTAGCCGAGTGCGGCAAGGCGCTGGGCGTACAGCCCTGCAACCTGTTCTTTAACGCCGCCGTTGGGGTGGGCAACAACAATAGCGGGGTATTTTTTTGCCGGGTCATAGCCTGCCGGGGTGTAAACATTGGCGGCAATTTTCAGCCCGTTCAGCTTGTAGCTTACGGGGTGGATATTTACCTGCCCTTTTACGTTTTGGGTAATGGCATTGCGGTAAACAAGCCCCCAGGGGTTAGTGTTTGCAGGTTCGGCTGCAAAGGCTGCGCCTGCGCTTAATGCCATTATAAGTCCTGCGGTAAGTAAAGTTCTGCGTAATTTCATGGTAGCTGTTCCTTTCTTTATATCTGCTTAAATCCGTCCGTTATTTCAAAACATTATTTAAAACTGCCTGTGCGTTGCTGCCGGTGTCGGTGCTTACGGTTTCGTTCAGCACATCAACGGCTTCCTGTAACTGCTCCGGTGTAAGCCCGGTGTTCATGGCTGCGCGGAAGTGCGAAGTAAGCTGCGGGTTTACGTTGCCGATGCCTGCCAGTGCGCCTACTGTCGCCAGTTCGCGCTGCTGCCAGGTAAGTACATCGCGTGCAAAAATGTCGTAAAACAAATGCTCGCGCAGGAAGGTGTTAATGATTGGTGCAAATTCGTTGGTTACAACGCGGCCGCTGATGGCGGTCTGGATTTCCGTGCCTTTGGCAAGGCGGTCAACGGAAGGGTCAAGCGGAGTAGCGTCCGGGCCCATTTCGTCATTAATGCCTGCGGCTTTGCGTTCCTGCACCAGATTGTTCAGCGTGCTGAGTGCGTTTAAGCTGCGCGGGAAGCCGGTGTAAGCATAAAGATGCACCAAAACTTCTTTGGCCTGGTTTACAGTCATGCCGTTATCCAAAGCGGTGGCAAGAGATTTTTTAAGGTTCGGCAAATCGCCTTTGGCCATAAAGGCTGCCACCGTTACAATGTTTGCCTGCTGCGTGTTTAAGGCTTTCAGTTCCGCTGCCTGCACGCCGGTGCTGATGCCTGCCGTTAACATAAGTGCCGTTAAAAGTGCCAGATATTTCTTTTTCATTGCCGTTCCTCCTTAGTCTTTCGGATAATCTTCATCGCTTACCGGTTCCAGCCAGGTTACGGTGCCGCCTGCTTCGGAAAGGGCGATATGCGTCATGGACATTTTTGCCGAGCCGCCGTGCCAGTGTTTAACGCCCGGCGGGCAGCGCACAATGTCGCCCGGTTTAAGCATTACAGGCTTTTTGCCCCATTCCTGCGTCCAGCCGGTGCCTTCGGTAACAATTAAGGTCTGGCCCATTTCGTGGATATGCCAGTAAGTGCGTGCGCCGGGGCTGAAGGTAACAGTGGCGGCATAACTTTTGGAAGGTGCCTGCGGGCCGTAAAGGGCAGCCGTTACAACTTCGCCGGTAAAATGTTCGCTTCCGGCAGATTTTACTTCCAGTTTCTGCGGACTCTTTACGGTTTGGTGCAGCGGCGCGCTTTCTGCCGCAAAGGCGGGAACTGCCATAGCCGTAATGGCGGCGGCAAGCGCCAGTGTTTTAAAAATCCTGTTCATAAAAGCTCCTTTCTTTCTGCGCAAAGCAGCAAATTATTTATATGATTTCTGATAGATGCCGATAACGTCTTCTTTGGTAAGCGCAACGCGGTCGCAGGCGAACAGGCCGCCCATCGGGCCCATGGCGTTGTCTGCCATTTTGGGGAATTCATCAGGCGTAATGCCGTAGTCGCTCATTTTCAGGTCTGCCACGCCGCAGTCTTCCAAAAGTTTTTGCAGTACTGTTAAAAAGTCTTCCGGTTTATCTGCGTTTTCCATGCCCATGGCTTTTGCCATGCGAATAAAACGTTCATCACAGGCATGGTGGGCAATTACGTTGCCGAAATATGCGCGGCTTAACATAATCAGTCCTGCACCGTGCGGAAGGTTGGGGTGGTAAGCGCTGAGCGCGTGTTCCAGCGAATGCTGGCTGCTGGTGGTGCCTACGCACATTACTGTGCCTGAAAGAATATTGCCGAAAGCAACGTGCGTTCTTGCTTCAATGTCATTGCCGTCTTTAACGGCGCGTGCCAGATAGCGGGCGACGTTTTCAATGGCGGTGATGGCGTACATATCGCTCATACGGTTGGCGAATTTGGAGATATAACCTTCAAGGCTGTGGCTGAGCGCGTCAAAGCCCTGATAAGCAGTGTAATGTGCTGGTACGCTTTTCATCAGTTCCGGGTCTGCGATGCACAGTACGGGGAACAGGTCCGGCGTTTTCAGGCCGACTTTTTCGTTTGTTTCGGGGTTGGTAATAACGCAGCCGGCGTCGGCTTCGCTGCCGGTGCCTGCCGTGGTGCTGATGGCAACGATTGGCAGCGGTTTATTTTTAATAGGCTGCCCTTTGCCGGTGCCGCTTGCAATGTAATCCCATAAATCGCCGTGGTTGGCTGCCATAACGGCAATGGCTTTGGCGCTGTCGATAACGCTGCCGCCGCCCAGTGCAACAATAAAATCCGCGCCCTGCGCTTTAACAAAGGCCGCGCCTTCCATAACGGTTTCTTTCAGCGGGTTGGGCTGAATTTTATCAAAAACGTTTGTGGCTACGCCTGCCTGCGCCAGTTGTTCTTCGGTGCGGCTTAAATAACCGTTGGTACGGGTTGATTTGCCGTTGGAAATAATAATAACGGCTTTTTTGCCGGGCAGCTGCTGTTTGCCAAGCTCATTTAAAGTGCCTGCGCCAAATAAAATTTTTGTCGGAACATACATGTTAAAATCCATTTTTTATGCCTCCCAAAATAAAATGTTTGCTTATTTGTGGTTATATGCTATAATCAACCTGTAAGTTTAAGTAAATTGTATAAGTTAAAGCGCACTTTAAGTCAATGGCAAAATTGTGAACTTTTAATGGAGTGATAAAAAATGTTTTATACTGTCGGTGAAATGGCTAAAATATTAAATACAACGTCTTCTACACTGCGTTATTACGATAAAGAGGGCCTGCTGCCGTTTGTTGAACGCAGCGAAAGCGGCATCCGTATGTTTAAAGACAGCGATTACGAATGGCTGCTTGTTATAGACTGCCTGAAAAATACCGGTATGGGCATTAAAGACATTAAAAAATTTATACATATGGTGCTGGAAGGCGATGCAACCATTAAAGAACGCCTTGAAATGATGAAAAAGCAGCGTGAAAGCGTTAAGGAACAAATGGCAAAACTGCAGCAGACGCTGGACACTCTGGACTATAAGGTTTGGTATTACAGTACGGCAGAAAAGGCAGGCACAACGGCAGTGCCGCGCAATATGCCGGAAGAAGAAGTGCCGGAAAACCTGCGCGCTGCCCGCCGCCGCTTAAAAATAATCCATGCCAAGGCTGATGACTTAAATTAAAAGGCAAACAAAAAAGCAGAAACGCATTTGCGTTTCTGCTTTTTTGTTTTTTATGTTCATTCTTCCGTTACTTTAAAATGTAGCGGTTTGCCGAAAGTTTTAAAGAACCATTTTAAATGCGCGCGTATCTGGTGCAGTTCAATAACGGGGTTGCCGTGTTCCTTCAGTTCCAGAAAAGCGCCTTCGTTATTTATGCCGGCGCGTGTAATGCTTAAAATACCGGTCTGCGTGTAATCAAGGCTTTCGGCCAGGGCCAAAAGCAGCGCCAGCCTGCTTACCGTCTGCCAGTTGTTTTCCGTAAGCATGGTCATATACAGCGGGTCGCGCGAAAAATAGCTTTTAGAAATGCCGTTATGCCAGCCTGCAACGGCCGAAGCCAACAGCTGCTCTTTATGCGTAAGCCCAAAAAGCTTCGCGTTTTGAATCATATAGGCGCTGTGGCGCGCGTGGCTGTAAAAGTTAATGGTAATGCCTATATCGTGCAGCAGCGCTGCCGTTTTAAGCAGGCGGCGGCAGTTTTTGCCAAGCCCGTGCAGCGGTTTCCAGGCATCAAACATGGCCAGCGCCAGATTGGTTATATGATGGCTGTGCGTGAGGTCGGGCGTGTAAAGGTTTAAAATATTATCCGTACTGCGGGCTAAGATATCTTCGGCAATAAGCGGTATGCCTCGTTCTTTGGAATAGTAATCGTAAAACAGCCCTTCGCGCAGGCCGCAGCCGCTGGTTATAAGCTGCTTGCTGCCGGTAACTTCAAAAAGCGCGTTAATAATGGCAGCACCGGCAATGATGATATCGGCGCGGTCGCTGCTGAGGCCTGATATTTTGCGGCGTTCTTCAAGCGTGCTGTTTTTAAGGCGGTTAAAAATGCCGCGGAAGGCCTGTACCGTTAATTTATAGTTGTGTATTTTGGTTGTGGGGTATTTGGTGGCGCGCTGGTGCATTTTGCCTATGGTGCGCGCCGTGCCGCCTACGCCGATAAGCGGAAGCTTGGGTTGCTTCAGCCAGGGATATTCCGCAAGGCGCGTGCGCAGAAAGAAGCTTAATTCGCCGTAAACGGAAGAACTTACGGTGTTGCGTGTATTAAAAAGTGCGGTGGTGTTTACTGCGCCGATAGGAACGGAAACGGATTCCAGTATTTTGCGGTCCTGAAACAGAATCAGCTCCGTGCTGCCGCCGCCCAGGTCGAAAATAACGCCGCTGTGGTAGGGAAGGGTGTTGATAACGCCGAGGTAACTGATATAGGCTTCGGTGTTGCCCGTTATAATGTGCAGGTTAATGCCTGTTTCACGCTGAACGAGGCGCGTAAGCTCCGCACCGTTGCCCGCATTGCGGATGGCGGCCGTTGCCACGGCAATAATCCTGTCTGCGTGGTACAGTTTGCACATATAGGCAAAACTTTTCATGGTTTCAATGGTGTCGGTAAACGCCTGCTGCGTAAGGTTGCCGTTTTTGTCAATTTTCTGACTCAGGCGCAGGGCTTCTTTCTGGTTGTATACCATGTTGTAGGCGCCGTTTTTATAAATATGAGTTATAACAAGGCGCGCTGAGTTAGAACCGATATCTATAATAGCTATCCTCTGCAAAATACATACCTCCCGTCATTTTACATTCAGTAAAACCGCATAATAAATATATATTTACCGGAAAAAGTAAAAAATCCTGCAAAAAAACGCATAATTTGTAAAAAGGATGGTAAGGCGCTGTAAAAAAATTGTTAAAGGCAAGGATTTAAGTGTGGCGTGTCGAATTAATATATAATGCTTTAATGAGGTGGTCATGTGAGAAAAAAACAATATAAAATTTTTGCAGCAATACATCTCGGCTCTGAGATGATAAGCATGCAGATTGTGCAGTACCGCAATTTAAACAACATGAAAGTTCTGGAGGAATGCAACCGCCGCGTGCGCCTGGGCGAGGAAACCTTCAAAAACAAAATCATTCCGTTCAGCATGGTAAATGAAATTTGCGAGCTTTTGGTTGGCTTTAAACGCCTGATGACGGAATATGAAGTTGAAGAATACAGCATGCAGGCAACAACCGCAGTGCGCGAGGCTTTAAACCGTGTGTTCCTTTTAGACCAGATTTATATCAGGACGGGCTTGAAAGTAACGGTTATTGACCTTCCGGAAGAAATTTATACCAAATATGCTTCCATCCGCCGCACCATGAAGCTTGACGGCCTGACCGGCGTTGATGAGAGCATGCTGATGATGGATATTTCCTCCGGCGGGCTTGGCATTACTTTTGTAAAAGATAATATTATACGCTACCAGCAGAACCTTAATATCGGCGTTATCCGCGTTAAGGAAAGCTTTAACCGCAATCAGCGCAGTTCAATGAAATTTAACCAGGCTCTTGCCGAATACCTTTCAAGTACGATGGGCGCGGTAAGGGACGCGTTGAAAAACGAGCAGATACATTATCTTGTGCTGACAGGCGCGGAATCGGAACTTCTGCTGCAGATGATGGGCGTTGAATTTAAAGCCGGCGTTATCCGCATTAAAACGGAACAGTTCATGCAGCTGTTTAAAACCGTGCATGAGCTGAACCTGCCGCAGATTATTAAAGTGTTTAAAATCAACGAAGATGTGGCCGAACTGGTTGTGCCGACAATTTTGCTGTACGAGCAGCTTCTGGCACTGGTGCCGGTTCAGGAAATTATCCTTACGGATGACCGCTTTATTGACGGCATCTGCCTTTTGCATATCGGCCCGAAAGCCAGCAAAGATTATGCCGACGAGCTTGAACAGGAGCAGCTCAGCCTCCTGTACAGTATCGGTGAGCGTTACCAGTATGACGAAGCACATTCGCGCCAGGTGGCCAAGCTTGCGCTTGCCATGTTCGATAAGCTCGGCAAACACCACGGGCTCGACAGCCACAGCCGCATTCTTTTGCAGGCAACCGCGCTGCTGCACGATATCGGCAAATACGTTTCGCTGCGCAGCCATTCGCTGTACAGCTATATGCTGATTATGTCGTGCGACATTTTAGGCTTCAGCGAAATGGACAAAAAAATTGTGGCGCTGGCAAGCTATTACCATGCACACAGGCTGTTCAGCGGCAAACGCCATGCCGAAGTGGAAGAAATGTCGCCGGAAATTATGCCGCTGGTAGCAAAAATAGCTGCGCTGGTGCGTCTTGCAGATGCCATGGACCGCAGCTATAAGCAAAAAATCAAAAGCTGCCGCGTTAACGTTAAAAACGGCGTAATGAAGGTGGAAGCCGTTACCCTTGAAGATTTGACGATAGAAGAATGGACTTTTGCCTCCAAGGCATCTTTCTTTGAAGAAGTTTACGGATTACAGGCAGTTTTGGAACGGGTGGAAAGATAAATGGAAAAGAACGAAAAAATTAATCTTAATAAACCGGAATACTTTTTTAACCGCGAACTCAGCTGGTTAAAATTTAACCTGCGCGTGCTGCGCGAAGCCGGCGTAAAAACCACGCCGCTTTTGGAACGCTTGAAATTTGTTGCCATTACCGCGTCTAACCTTGATGAGTTTTTTATGGTGCGCGTGGCAGGCTTGTGGGACCAGTACGAAAACGGCATTAACAAACGCGACGCGGCAGGGCTTACCGTTAAAGCCCAGCTTGAAGAAATAAGCAAAGCGGCACATGACCAGATGAAGCTGTTAAACAAATATCTGCTTTCGCTGGTTAAGGAGCTGCGCGAGGTAGGCATTTACATTTGCCGCGTAAGCGAATTGAGCGAAAAAGGCCGCCGCTGGCTGGAGGCTTATTACCAGGAAGAAATTTTCCCGGTACTGACGCCGATGGCTGTTGACGCCTCGCGCCCGTTTCCGTTTTTGGCAAACAAAACGCTGAACCTTGCGGTAGAACTTACCAACCAGGAGGGAGAAGACAGCATGGGCATCGTGCAGGTGCCTTCCGTACTGCCGCGCCTTTTGGAAGTTCCCGGCGAGGAAAAACGCAGCTTTGTATTTTTGGAAGACGTTATTAACGAGCACTGCTCCGATTTGTACAGCGGCTGCAAAATTCTGGATGTTGTGCCGTTCCGCATTACGCGCGACGCCGATTTGGAATTTGACGAGGACGATATCGACAACCTGCTGAAAGAAGTGGAAAAATCCCTGCGCAAGCGTACGCGCGGCGCTTCCGTAAGGCTGGAAATTTACAATAAGGCCAACAGCCGCATCAGAAAATTTCTGTACGATAATCTGGACATTACCGAGCAGGAGGTTTATGAAATTAACGGGCCGCTTGACGCAACCTGCTTCTTTAAATTTGCTTCGCTGCCTGGCATGTGGCCCTGGCTGTATGAGCCATTTGTGCCGCAGCGCCCGCTGGAACTGCCAGACGACAGCGACATCTTTAAAGTACTGCGTGAACGCGACGTGCTTTTGCACCATCCCTATGAAAGCTTTGACCCGGTAGTTAAATTTGTAAGCGACGCTGCCGACGACCCGAACGTACTTGCCATCAAGCAGACGCTTTACCGCGTCAGCGGCAACTCGCCGATAGTTGCAGCCCTTGCCCGCGCTGCCGAAAACGGCAAGCAGGTAACGGTACTGGTAGAATTAAAAGCACGCTTTGATGAAGAAAATAATATCATCTGGGCACGCAGGCTTGAAGAAGCAGGCTGCCATGTAATTTACGGTTTGATGGGCCTTAAAACCCACGCCAAAATTATTTTGGTTGTGCGCAAGGAAGCAGACGGCATTAAGCGCTATGTGCACCTTGGCACAGGCAACTACAACGATAACACGGCCAAACTTTATACCGATATGGGCCTGATGACTGCCAATGACCAGTTCGGCAGCGATGCTTCGGCGTTCTTTAATGTACTGTCCGGTTATTCGGACCCGCCGGTATGGAACAAACTGGTTATGGCGCCGCTCGGACTGCGCAAAAAGATTTATGAACTTATCGACAACGAAATCAGCATTGTTAAAAAAGGCGGCACCGGGCATATCATTGCCAAAATGAACTCGCTGATTGACTACCCCGTTATTCAGAAACTGTACGAGGCTTCCATGGCAGGCGTTAAAATAGACCTTATTATCCGCGGTATCTGCGGCCTGCGCGCTGGCATGGACGGCATCAGTGACAACATTACCGTACGCAGCATTGTCGGCAGGCAGCTGGAACACAGCCGTATTTTCTGGTTCCAGGGCGGCGGCAAGGAACAGCTTTTCCTCTCCAGTGCAGACTGGATGCCGCGTAACCTTAACGACCGCGTTGAACTGTTCTTCCCGGTTGAAACGCCGGCGCATATCGAGCGTATTAAAAAAGTGCTTGATTTGTACCTGCGCGATAACGTCGGCGCGCACATGATGCAGTCCAACGGCACTTACCGCCGCGTTACCAACCGTCTGGAGCCTGTTGGTGCGCAGAGCACGCTGTATGAATGGGCGCTGCTTGCGGCTGCGGCCGATAAAATTCCCATGCAGGACCGCCTGCGCCCGATGTATGACCGCGACAAAGCATAACTGGCAGTAAGGCCTGCAATATGGTATAATGTAACATATCAAACAATTGCGAGGCTGACATGGATACAGAAATTTTACAACATATCGGGCATAGCCTGTATAATACCAAACGCTTAAAGGAATGGAAAAGGTACGTTGTTTTCCGTTCCCGCTGCATGCTGCACAGCGAACAGATTGGCGCCCTGCTGGATTTCTTTGCGGCAACGCCGCTGCGCCGTGATATGCTGCGTCATACAACAAGTTTTGTGGAGCAGGCGACAAGGCAGTTCTTTTACAAAAATTCTACCTATGATGAACGCATCAGCCTTGTAAAAGGGCATGTGGAATTTTTGGAAAGCAAATTAACCGAAGACGCCCTGCGCAGGCTTTATGCAGATGGCGAAATGCTGCGCCTGTGGGAAGACAGCTACGAAGAAAAGCCGCTGACGCTGGAATTATGGTTCCACGCCGGGCAGCGCAAGGAAGGCTGCCTTTCGCTGGTGCTGATGTGGGATAAAGAAGCGCTGTATCAGATTATGTTCTGGCTGGCGCCGGGTAAAAACGGCGAGCCTGCGCTGTGGATTGGCGCTTTGCAGGGCACGCCCAACGGCTCGGAGGTTATTAAAGGACTGACCAAAGCCTTTTACGGCTACCGCACCAAAAACCTTATTTTTTACGGTATCCGCAATGTGGCGGCGGCATTGGGCTGCGAAAGCATTTACGCTGTCAGCAACGAAGGCTATTATGCCATGAACCATATCCGCGTGGACCGCAAACTGAAAACTTCGCTGGATGCCTTCTGGCAGGAATGTGAAGGAACGCAGCTTGACGACAAGCGTTTTTACAAAATACCCATTCCCGAATACAGAAAATCCATGGAGGAACTGAAGCCTTCCAAACGTGCCCAGCACAGAAGGCGCTTTGCCAAAATGGACGAAATGAAAGATGCTGTAGCGGCAAGTTTTGCAAAATTAAAATAATAAATAAAACCGGGCTTTGCTTTAATGCTTGCCCGGTTTTCAATTAGTTTACTGTTTTTTTAAGCCTTTTTATGATATAATTAATATATATTTTTGCACGGAGGTAATGAAATGAAACAAAAACTCCTTACTTTATTTTTAACGTTAACACTTACTGTTACATCTGCCTTTCCGGGCGTAGCTTTAGCCGCAGCAGGTGACGAAATTTCCGCCAGCGCTGCCATTGAAGCCTCCGCTGCGCCGAAAACAATGTCTGCCAGTGAAAAAATGGGCGCATTGGAAGTTACCTTGTACGGTACGGAACAGGCAGGCGCACTGGTCAGCAGAATGGACAGCCTTGAAGATGACGTTTACGGCACCATTACCACTGACCCTATTTTAAATAGAGTTGATAATTTGTATGATTACATTAACGGTTATGCCGGCAGCGGCGAAGCAAGCTTTTTAACCAAGCTGAACGCTGTTGAATGGCAGTTTACCGAAAGCACGGCAGGCGGCCCGGCTAAAAGCCGCATTGAAGCACTGGAAACCATGCTGAACGGCGAAGTTGGCGCAGGCTCTCTTGCTGGACGCCTTGAAGCACTGGCAAACCTTGCTTTCCAGGACGGCATTGTTGTTGTGGAAACCGTAACTCTGCCGAAAGATTCCGTAATCAAGCTTGAATTTGCCGAAGACCTCAGCAGCAAAACCGCAAAAGCAGGCGATGTTGTAAAATACAAAGTTGCCGACAATGTTTTTGTTAACGATGTGCTGGTACTGCCGAAAGGTGCCGAAGGCGTTGGCAAGGTAACCAAGGTTGTAGGCCCGCGTATGTTCGGCCAGGATGCCCGCATTGATGTTGACTTTGGCTTTATTTACGCTATTGATAATACCCGCGTTAAAGTATTCCTCGGTGATGTCGCCAAACAGGCAGCCGAAACAGTTGCCGGTGCAGCAGGTGCCGCTATCGGCGGTATGGTAGTGCTTGGCCCGGTAGGTATTATCGGCGGTGCTTTTGTAACCGGCAAATCCGTAAATATTCCTGCAGGCTCCACCACTTTTGTACAGGTTAAAGCCGATACCGATATTCAGGGTATGGTTTATCAGGGCAGCAATTAATTAAATAACGGTAAAAATAAACCCCGTTGTCAGTTCTTTGGCAACGGGGTAATTTTTTGTTTAAAATTTTATTCGGCGGTAGCCAGCATTAATTTAATGCGGTTTTCCTGATTTACTTTGGATGCGCTGGAATCGTAGTCGATAGGCAGGATATTGGCATTTTCGGCAATTTCCTTGATTTTGTTAAGCATGCCGCGACCGGCTATATGGTTAGGCAGACAGCCGAAGGGCTGTGCGCAGATAATGTTGTTGTAGCCGTTTTTGGCAAGTTCCAGCATTTCGGCCGTTAAAAGCCAGCCTTCGCCCATGTTGTTGCCGTAGCCAATAACGCCTTTGGCAAGCGCTTTGGTTTCTTCGTAAGAAGCGGGCGGCTTAAAGGGCGGGGTGGAAAGTGCGGAAAGCATAATTTTTTCCAGGCGTTTTAAATAAAACATTGCCATTTTGGAAATGCCGTATTTAAAAAATTTGCCGCCGTACAGTTTGTAGTCCGTTAAGTAAGTATCGGCGCAGTACATAATAAAGTTCAGCAGCCCCGGCAGCATGTATTCGCAGTTCTGCTTCTGTAAAAACTGCTCTAAATTGTTGTTGCCAAGCCCTGCGTATTTAATGTAAATTTCGCCGACAATGCCAACTTTTATTTTATGCTCCGCTTTTTGCGGAAGGGCGGCAAAATCCTCCGCCAGAGCGCGCGAAAGCTGCTTCATGGTTCCTGTAGCCTGCGCTTTGCCTTCTATAAAAGCGGTTTCAAGTCTGTTCAGCCATTTGCCTGCCAGTTCGTCCACCGCGCCTTTAATGGTTTCGTAGGGGCGGGTTTTGTTGGTAAGGTACATTAAAGTGTCGCCGTAAATAATGGCGGCCATAAATTTTTTTATCATGGCAAGGTTAAGCTCAAAGCCTGGTTGTTCGTTCATGCCGTTTACATTAAGGCTGATGATTGGCACATTGCCGAGGCCAGCTTTTTCCATGCCTTTACGCAGAAGGTATATATAATTGGAAGCGCGGCAGCCGCCGCCTGTCTGGCTAAGCATAACGGCTGTTTTGCTGAGGTCGTATCTGCCGCTTTCCAGCGCGCTTATAATCTGCCCGATAACGAGCAGCGCCGGGTAACATATATCGCTGTTAACGTATTTCAGCCCTGTTTCAATAACGTTGCGGCCGGTGTTCTGTAAAATTTCGGCTTTGTAGCCGCAGCTTTGCAGCGCGGAACGCAGCAAGGCAAAATGAAACGGCAGCATATTCGGCACAAGTATGGTGTGCGTAGCTTTCATTTCTTTGGTAAAAACCGGTAGCACAGTTTCTGACATAAAAATTGCTCCTTCAAAAATTATTTCAGCATTCAAAGCCCAGTGCCGCAAACAGGCTGCGCAGCCTTATGCGTGCCGCACCAAGGTTTTCAATGTCATCAATTTTTATCTGGGTGTAAATTTTGCCGCTTTCTTCCAGTATGCGGCGGCATTCGTCAGCCGTAATGGCGTCGCAGCCGCAGCCGAAGCTTACAAGCTGAACAAGGTTCATGGCAGGGTTCTGCGCGGCAAATTTAGCGGCGGCATACAGCCTGCTGTGATAGGTCCACTGGTTTAAAACTTCCAGGTCTTTGTTCAAATCTTTGCGGTCAATATAGCCGCTTACAGAGTCTTCGCTGATTAAAGCAGCGCCCAGCCCGGTAATAAGGCGGTCTATGCCGTGGTTAATTTTCGGGTCGGTATGGTACGGGCGCCCTGCAAGGATAATAACCGGCATGTTTTTGCTTAAGGCTTCTTCGGTTATTTTTTTGCCCTGCTCCTTAACGCGGGCTTCAAAATCCCGGTAAGCCTTAAAAGCGGGGGTAAGCGCGTTTTTAATTTCCGCACTGCTTAAATCCGTATAAACGGGGTTCAGCATTTTGTATAATTCTTTGGCCAGCAGTTTTTTATTCAAAAGGCCAAGGTAATCGTAAAAGAAGTGAATATTTTTTAATTCTTCAATGTTTGCCGCCAAAACTTCGGGGTAATAGGCAACAACCGGGCAGTTATAGCAGTTCTGCGCTGTGTCCTCGTCAACGTTGTAGGTCATGCAGGGGTAAAAAATGCTTGTAATGCCCTGCGCCAGCAGCCATTTTATATGGCCGTGCATCATTTTGGCGGGGTAACATACCGTGTCGCTCGGAATGGTGTTCTGGCCTTTCTGGAAAATGGTTTTGTCATAAATGGGGCTGGTAATTACTTCAAAGCTCAGCTCCGTAAAAAAGGTATGCCAAAACGGCAGCAGTTCGTACATATTAAGGCCGAGCGGCAGGCCGATTTTACCGCGCCTGCCGGGTACTGGCTTAAATTCTTCCAGTAACTGCAGCTTGTAGCGGTAAAGGTTCAGGCTGTCGTTGGGCGCGCAGTGCGTAACCGGGCGTTCGCAGCGGTTGCCGCTGATATAGGGTTTGCCGTCGGCAAAGATATTTACCGTTAAGTGGCAGTGGTTGCTGCATAACCCGCAGGTAACGGATTTTACCGTATGTGAAAAAGTGCGCAGCTGTTCCGCTTTAAGCAGCGCGGAATCCTGCGGATGCAGTTTGCGGCGTTCCTGTGCATATAAGGCCGCGCCGTAAGCACCCATTAAGCCTGCTATATCGGGGCGCACAACTTCAAGGTTTAGTTCCTGCTCAAAGGCGCGCAGTACGCAGTTGTTTAAAAAGGTGCCGCCCTGCACAACAATGTGTTTGCCAAGGTCATCAGGCCCGGAAGGGCGTATAACTTTAAACAGTGCGTTTTTAACAATGCTTATGGAAAGCCCGGCGCTGATATTGGCAACGGAAGCCCCGTCTTTCTGCGCCTGCTTTACGTTGCTGTTCATAAATACGGTGCAGCGGCTGCCAAGGTCAACCGGTTTATCGGCAAAAAGGCCTATTTTGGCAAAATCTTCTGCGCTGTAACCGAGGATGCCGGCAAAAGTCTGTAAAAAGCTGCCGCATCCGCTGGAGCATGCTTCGTTTAAAAAGATGTTGTCGATGCAGCCGTTATGTATTTTAAGGCATTTAATGTCCTGCCCGCCGATGTCAAGAATAAAATCGACTTCCGGCAAAAGGCTTTTTGCAGCAATAAAATGCGCCATGGTTTCCACAATGCCGTAATCGGCGTGAAAGGCATGTTTTATAAGTTCTTCGCCGTAGCCCGTAACGGCAGCGGCAAGTATTTTACAGTCAGGGTATTTTTCGTAAAATCCGCTCAGGTAATCGCGCACGGCAACAACCGGGTTGCCTTTGTTGCTCTGGTAAAAAGAATCAAGTAGCTTGCCGTCCGGCGCAACTACGGCAATTTTTATGGTTGTGCTGCCGCTGTCAATACCGAGATAGGCTTCCCTGGCGGCTGCAATATCGCCTCGCTGAACATTGTCGCGGTTGTGGCGCGCAACAAAGGCGTCATATTCTTCAATATTTTTAAACAGCGGCGGCAAATGCTCAAACTGGCGGTTGGCATCCGCAGCGTGCATCTTTTCCGCCAGCGTGGTAAGGTCTACGGTGTGTTCGGCACAAAAAGCACAGCCCATTGCCACATAATATAAGCTGTTTTCGGGGCAGGTGCCCTGTAAATTTAGAATTTTGTCAAAGCTGGCGCGCAGGCAGCTGAAAAAGGTCAGCGGGCCGCCAAGGTAAAGCACGTTGCCTTTAATGGGGCGGCCTTTGGCAAGGCCTGTTACCGCCTGGCTGGCAACGGCGTCAAAAATGCTTGCAGCAAGGTCGTTTTTTTCCGCGCCCTGGTTTAAAAGGGGCTGAATGTCGCTTTTAGCAAATACGCCGCAGCGGCTGGCAATGGTGTAACGTGTTTTGGCAGTGGCTGCCAGTTTGTCAAGTTCTTCGGCCGGTACGTTCAGCAAAGAAGCCATCTGGTCAATAAAAGCCCCTGTGCCGCCTGCACAGCTGTCATTCATGCGGGCGTCAAAATGCCGTCCTAAAAATAATATTTTAGCATCTTCGCCGCCCAGTTCAATAACAACGTCCGTATCCGGGTTAAGGCGTTCCGTACATATTTTTTCTGCAAAAACTTCCTGCACAAACTGCACGCCGCAGCTTTCGGCAACGCCAATGCCTGCGCTGCCGCTGATAGCAAGACGTGCTGTTTTAAGCCACGGCATCTGCGCGGCAAGTTCATCGAGTATGGTTTTTATGGTTTCCGTAATGCGGCTGGCATGACGGGCATATTTACTGAAAAGCAGTTTTCCGGCATCATCCAGCACGGCTATTTTTACAGTGGTGCTGCCGATATCCAAACCTATCTGCATATAAAATCCTCCATTTAGGAATGACTTTTGCTAATTAATAAAAAATATTGTTTTTAAAATTGCGTCTGCTTTCTATGATAACACAAGTTTAAAATATTTTCCAGTATTTTATTTCTCAAAAGCATATTGTTGAAGTGAAATGCGTAATGGTTAGCTTTTGCTTACATCATACTATATATTACACCAATTATTTTATTTGTAAATATTTTTAGTGCAAAACTTCAGCAGGCGTTTGTAAAAATTTATACCTAAAAAGCATATAAAACAACCAAATTAAGTATTTGTTTTTAACAATGGCGTTTTTTATAATAAATTTGTTAAAGCGGCTTTAATTATAAAAATTTAAAGGAGAAACTGCATTGTTAAAATCAAACGGTAATTTAATGATATTTATTTTAACCATTGGCGTGTTCAGCATTATCAATACCGAAATGGGCGTTATAGGCATTTTGCCGCTTCTGGCGGAGCGCTTTGGCGTAAGCATACCGCAGGCAGGGCTTTTAATAAGCCTGTTTGCGCTGGCGGTAGCGTTTTCAGGCCCGGTTATGCCGCTGCTGTTTTCCGGCATGGAACGCAAAAAAGTAATGCTGCTGGTGCTGGGGCTGTTTGCACTTGGCAATATAGCTGGCATGTGTACGGATAATTTTGCCGTGGCGCTTGCTGCCCGCGTGCTGCCTGCTTTTTTGCATCCGGTGTACTGTTCGCTGGCCTTTTCCGTTGCCGGTGCTTCCGTACCAGAAAAAGACCGGTTAAAAGCTGTTGCCAAAGTTATTGTAGGCGTTTCGGCAGGCATGGTGCTGGGCGTGCCCATAAGCAGCTTTGTGGCGGCCAATTTTTCGCTTGACGCGGCAATGGCGGTATTTGCGGCAGGCAACCTTCTGGCGTTAGCGGCAACGCTTGTTTTTGTGCCGCGTTTGCCGGTAGAGGGGCGCGCTTCCTGCAAGGAACAGCTGGTGCTGTTAAAACGCCCGGTGCTCTGGCTTTCTATTGCAGGCATTATTTTTATGAACGGCGCCGTTTTTGGCGTATTCGGTTTTTATTCCGGTTATCTTGAACAAATTACGCACCTTTCGTGGAACAATATCAGCGCGGTGCTGTTTATATACGGCTGTGCCAATATTCTGGGCAATATTATCGGCGGCAGGCTGCTTACCAAAGCGCCGCTGCGCACGGCGGTACTGTTTGCCCCGGCACTGGCGGCCGTATATATGGCGGTGTATTTTACGGGCGCTTACGCACCGGCAGTGGTGGCATTAACGCTTGTATGGGGCATTATTGGCGGCATTAATGTAAATATAAACCAATACTGGATTACCTCTGCCGCGCCGGAAGCACCGGATTTTGCCAACGGCCTGTTTTTAACAGCCGCCAACCTCGGCACAACTTTCGGCACCATGCTGTGCGGCGAAATAATAGCCTCTTGGGGAATGGGCAGTATGTTGTTTGGCGGCATAATATTTTTGGTTTTGTGTTTTGTATTTGTCTGCGCAAGAATTTATGCAGGCAGGCCTGCCGGAAACCTACAGCGCGCATAAAAATTTTTGCAGAAAAATTATTGAAAATGCTTGACAAAGCAATGATTAATTTGTATAATTATTTTGTTGCTGGAACGGGCTTGACGCTTTAGCAACTGATGTGATCCACTAGCTCAGTCGGTAGAGCACCTGACTTTTAATCAGGGTGTCCCGCGTTCGAGTCGCGGGTGGATCACCATTTTTATTTTATAGCCAAAGCACTGTAATCAGTATTGCAGTGCTTTTTTTATTTGCTTCCGCAGGCATAATAATAACCCCTTCCGTTTTAACAGCGGAGGGGGTTATACTTGTGTAATCGGATTCTTTATTCGTACTTGTTTACTGCGGTTTATTTTAATTTGCTGTATTCTTCGTCGGTAACGGGCTCCAGCCATTCGTTGCTGCTGCCTTCAGCCGGTACTTCAATGGCAATGTGTGCAAACCAGCTGTCCGGTGCGGCGCCGTGCCAGTGTTTAACTTCGGGCGCAATGTTTACAACGTCGCCGGGTTTAAGTTCCTGCGCGGGTTTGCCCCATTCCTGGTAGTAGCCGCGGCCTGCGGTTACCAGTAAAATCTGCCCGCCTTTGTGGTGAATATGCCAGTTGTTGCGGCAGCCTGGTTCAAAAGTTACATTGGCTGTGCCCACACGTTCTTTGGTCAGCGGATTTAAATAGCTCTGGCCGATAAAATACTGCTGGTAAGCCACGTTTTTTTCGCCAAGCCCAAAAATGTTTTCTTTTGCAAATTCTTCAGGTATTGTTTGTTCCTGTGCCATAACGGCATTACCTCCCATAATCATAAATGCGCATAATGCTAATAAAAGTTTTTTAGTTTTCATATGCTTTGCTCCTCTTTCGTAAATTTCCGCCTCCGGGCGGATTTTTTTATTTGCGGAACGGGGAAACTTTTTTATTCTGCCGGTACAACGGCGTTAATGGCGCTGATGGCGTTGAGCGTGCGCGGATAGCCGATATAAGGCAGCGCCACGGTAACGGCGTCAATTAAATCCTGACGGGTGTTGCCAACGCCAAGGTTGCCGTTAACATGTGCTTTGGCCTGCGGGTCGCAGCAGCCGAGCGTGATAATTGCGGTAAATGTAATCAGCTCGCGCTGTTTTAAATCAAGCACTTTGCGGGTGTAGTAATCGCCGAAGCAGTTGCCGCTGAGCCAGTTGTTAATATGCGCCCGGTCGCCTTTGCCGGAATTTGCAAAACCGCGCATACGGTCGCCGAAAATATCAACCTGCGTTTGTTCGCCTTTGGCAATGCGGTCGGCGTCGGTAGTTGTGCCCTGGTTTTCCAGCGGCAGTTTTACGCCTGCTTCTTCAAAAGCAATCTGCATTTCAATCAGCGCGGCCTTGGTGCGTGCAAAACCAACATAAGGCGTGCACTGGTAAAGGGTTTCGCGTATTTCTTCGGGCGTTGCCCCGGCATTTAACGCGCCTTTAACGTGAATACCGATATCTTCCGGAGTATTGTTGGCAGTTAAAACCACCAGCGTCAGCAGCTCTTTTTGCGCCAAAGGCATTTTTACCTGATTGTTCACATCGCTGTAAATAAATTTCTGCATAATCTCGCCAAGTTCCGGCGCGCCTTTAATGCTGCACGGATTTTCCGTACCGTAAAGGGCTTTAACGGTGGCAGAGCTTTCTTCCATTCTGTCCTGTGCCATAGCGGCATTACCTCCTATAAGCATGCAAGCGCAAAGCGCAAGCAAAATTCTGGCTGTTTTTTTCATAATAATCCCTGCCTTTTTAGCCTGCCCTGGGCAGGATTTTATTTTTACGCCTTTATTATAAAAGTTGAAGACGGCTCTAAGTCAAGGGCTGTTGAAAAATGTTCATAAAAATTTCTTATAAATAGCATTAAAAATACAATTTGTTTTGAGTTTAGTCAGTTGTATATGATAGTAAATAATTAAAAAACATGCTTTTATGCGGTAAGGCATGGCTTTGTAGCAAAAATAAGAAAAGTTTATGAAAAATTTGCGTAACGGCTTGACTGAAAGTAAAATTAAAACTTTACAATAAAAATACATTTCCTGAGAGAGGAGGGGCGGCTTATGCTGCTGAGGCAGATTAAATATTTCGTAACCGTAGTGGACACCGGCAGCTTTACAGAAGCGGCCGAAGAATGTTTTATATCGCAGTCGGCAATATCCCAGCAGATATTGTCGCTGGAAAAAGAACTGGGGGTACAGCTTTTGGTGCGCAGCACGCGCCGCTTTACGCTGACTGAACCAGGAAAATACCTGTACAGCCACGGCAAAAAACTGCTTGGCGAAACGGAAAAACTTAAAAACGGCACCATTGCCGCCGCTGCCGGTGCGCGGGGGCAAGCACTTTACGGAAATGTCCGTAGGCAAAAGCCTTGTGAATTACGACAGCATGGTAGTGCTGACGCATTTTAAAGGGCATAGCATGGGCGGCTACGGCGGTTCGCTTAAAAACATTGCCATTGGCTGCGCCAACGGTGAGGTTGGCAAAATAATGCAGCACGGCAGGGGCTTTAGCGTGCGCAACGCCGCTTTTATGGAAAACATGGTTGAGGCCGGCAAAGCCGTAACGGATTTTTTTGGCAAACATATTGTTTACATTAACGTTATGCGCCGTATGTCCGTAGACTGCGATTGCGCCGGTGCGCGCGGCGGAACCCACTATCGGCGATATCGGCATTCTCGCTTCAACGGATATTCTGGCTATTGACCAGGCGAGCGTAGATTTAGTTTATGACAAACCGGGCAGCGACAACAAAGATTTGATTGAACGCATTGAAAGCCGCGAAGGCCTGCGCCAGTTAAGTTACATGAAGGAACTGAAAATGGGCAACCCCAATTACGAACTTATCAGCATTGATTAAGGCGCTTTGTTTAGTATAAGTAAAACGAAGGTTAGCCCGAGATTAAATTTTAAATAAGGCTTGACTTAGAGTTAGCTGCAAGTGTTACTATATATGTAGCAAAGCATAAAACTTATAATAAAGCGGCTGCAAGGAGGAATTATTATGTTTGGTTTAGGCTTACCCGAACTTTTGCTTATTTTGGTTATAGGGCTTATCTTTTTTGGCCCCGGCAAACTGCCGGAAATCGGTTCTGCCCTTGGCAAAAGCATGAAGGAATTTAAGCAGGCTGTAAACAGCACGGAAACTGAAATTAAAAAAGCAGGTGAAATTGCCGAAACCGCGGAAACCAAAGACGCTGCGTCTGCCGGTGCGGAAACTGTACAGGCGGAAGCCAAAAAGTGACGGCGCAAGCTATGGATAATGGCCGTCCGTTAGATAACAATGATGAGGCAATGACCTTAACGGAACATCTGGGCGAACTGCGGCGCAGAATTCTGCACAGCCTGGCGGCGCTTGCCGCCGGTACGCTGGTAAGCAGCTTTTATATTGATGAAATTGTGGCAGTGCTGACGGCGCCTGCCACCAATTTGTATTATATGCGCCCGGCGGAAGCGTTTTTTATTTATATTAAAATTGCGATTGCCTGCGGTGTGCTGATTGCCGCTCCGGTTTTGTTTTATGAGCTGTGGGCGTTCCTGGTGCCGGCCTTAACCGGCAGGGAGCGCTCGGCGCTGATGCTATTTGTGCCGTCGTCGGTGCTTTTGTTCTGGGCCGGCATTGCTTTTGCGTACTTTTTTGTATTTCCGCAGGGGCTGCACTTTTTTACAACTTTTGCCGGCGGCAACATTGCCCCAATGCTTTCAATAGAAAGCTATCTTGATTTCTTTTTAATGCTGGTTGTGCCTTTCGGTTTTATTTTTAACCTGCCCATGGTGCTTATTGTGCTGGCGCAGATGGGTGTGGTAACTTCTGCTTTACTGAAGCGCGGGCGGCGCTATATGGTGGTTGCTTCGTTTATTTTAGCGGCAATCATTACGCCGACGCCTGATGTGGTAACGCAGACACTTCTGGCAGTGCCGATGATTTTATTATATGAAGGCAGCAGGGTATTTATTAAACTTGTGCTGCGCAAATAATATAAAATAAAAATCTTCTTCCTTTTCTGGAAGAAGATTTTTTTATGCACCGTTAAAAGTGCAGGTTTAAATTTTTATGGGGTTTTACAGGTTCAGGCCTGCCAGCCATTTTTCGGTAGCTGCGGTATCGTCCGGGTAAGCGCGGATGCCTTCAATAACATTTGCGCCTTTAAACCATTTGTTAATGTCCGGCGTGCTGTCGCTGATGGGGCTGCCGCCGCTGGTGCAGAAGGTGATAACGGTTTTGCCGCTGAAATTATAGCTGTCGGCAAAGGTTGCTACTGCCATCGGCGCGGTGTACCACCAGATGGGGTAACCTACAAAAACAACATCGTACTGGGTCATGTTTTCCACTTTGTTTTTCAGCGCAGGGCGGGCGTTATCGGCTTTTTCCTGCTTTGCCAGTTCCGTTGTTTCGCGGTAAACGGAAGGATACGGGGCTGCGGTTTCGATTTTGAAAATATCGGCGCCGGTTTTGCTCTGAATAAGCTGTGCCACTTTTTCGGTGTTGCCGGTATGGCTAAAGTAGGCTACGAGGATTTTTTTGCTGCCGTCAGCTGCCGGTGCAGCCGTTTGTGTTTTGGCGGCGGGCGCCGGTGCGGATTGTTCCGCTGCTCCGCCGCAGGCGGTTATGCCCAAAGCAAGTACGGCCATCATCAAAGCACAAAGAAATTTTTTCATATTCATCTCTCCTTTAAATTTTTTATTTAAGGCTGAACGGATTGTGGTTTTACGTCAGCGGTTAAACTTTTACGGCGGCGCTTAAAATACACGCTGCCGCAGAGCCAGGCTGCCAGTGCAAAGCCGCCCAGGCATGTGCCGCCGCAGCTGCCGCAGATACCCGTGCAGCCTCCGGCAGCGCCGCTTGCAGCGGTTCCAAGCGGTGTACCGGCACCAACGGCTAAATTTAAAAGTTTATCTTTTGGCGTTGTTAAAACATTCTTTTTCATAATCTGCCGCCTCCTGTTGTAATGGCTTTTATGGGGCAGTTATGCTGGCATACGCCGCATTTTATGCACAGGCTTACGTCATTTTTAATGCTGCCGTTTTTAAGGCTCATGGCACGCATGGGGCAGTTTTTAACGCAAAGGCGGCATTTTACGCATTTTTCGCTGTTAACCTGTATTTTGGAGGCTATTCCCAGTTTGCTGCCGATGATGAAAAACAGGCTCTGCATTGCTCCCTGCGGGCACATAAAGCGGCAGTAGCCGCGCCCGCCTTTGGTAAACAGCCCAAACAGTACCAGGTATAAAAAGCCTGTTGCGGCAAGCGGCACGGTAAACGAAATGGCTGCGCCGAAAAGAACGCTTACAAGGCTGTCGAACAGATAAAAGTTGCAGTAGGCGCAGGGGTAAAAGCCGTACCACAGCGGCAGCAGCATATAGCCAAGCAGCATGCCGAAGCGGATATAAGGCACCGGCACGTATTTTTCCCATTCAATCTGCCAGCGTTCCGGCACCAGATGGCTGAGGCTTTCGGCAAAATAACCGGCCACGCACAGCCTGCCACAGAAAAACGGGCCGAACAGCAGGCACAGCAGCCAGAAAAGCAAAGTTGATGCCAGCATTAAATTGTTGAGCTCGAAAAATCCGCCGGTAAAAATTTCTGCCGTAGGTATGCGCGGGCAGAAAGCGTGAGGCAAAAACGCCGGCTGCACGTTTAAAACATTTTCCAAAAAGTGGCGGTACAGTTCAAACGGGGCGTATAAAAGGGCAAAGCCCAGTAAATAGCCGGCTGCCCGCTGCGCCGCAAAAGAAAGGTGTGAAGGTTTGCTGTTGTTCTGCATAATTTTTCCCTGCCTTTAGTTTAACAGTTGAAGTACGCTTTAAGTCAATAGCAAAAGCACCGGCATGATGCTCCCGGTGCTTTTATTATAATGTAGGCAAAGGCAAAAATTCCAATGCTTATCTTTGAGATTGGTTCATGCTTAAAAAGCATTTTGCATGGCTGATGAATTTTTCGGCGGCGGGGCTGCCGGGGGCATAACGCTTCCAGGCAAGCAGCGTGCCGAAGCTGAGTTCAGGTTCCAGCGGGCGGAAGGTAACGCGCGTTCCGTCCAGTGCGGGGACGGGGTTTTCCAGCGTCAGCTGATAAGCAAGCCCGCTTGTTACCATTAAAATGGCGTTAGCGGCAAGGTCAGTGGTAAACACTATGTTTAAATTCCTTAGTTCGCGGCCAATCCAGTTGTTAAGTTCGTTGTTAATGGTGGCGCGGCGGCCGGTAATAAGCGGCAGGCCTGTTAAATCGCGGGCGGTAATGCTCTTTTTGGCGGCTAGCGCGCAGCCGGCTGGCATAATTACGCCCCAGCGTTCTTTTACCGGCAGGCGGAGAAAATCATATTTTTCAATGCTTACGGGCTCCAGCAGCAGGGCAATGTCAATCAGCCCCTGCTCAAGCTGTTCTTTCAGCCGGTCGGAATTGCCTGTATGCAGGTTGAATTTTATTTTCGGGTAAAGGGCTTTAAAGTCTTTTATAATCTGCGCCAGCAGGTTAACGGAATTTAATTCGCCGCAGCCTATGGAAATAGTGCCTTTCACAAGCGCGTCCTGCTGCAGAAGTTCTTTTTCGGTTTTGTCTACCAGCGATAAAATTTCTTCCGCACGGCGGCGCAGCAGCATGCCTTCGGGCGTCAGCGTAATTTTGCGCTTGCCGCGGATAAACAGCGTTACGCCGGTTTCTTCTTCAAGCTGCGCCAGCTGGCGGCTGAGCGTCGGCTGGGTAATATGCAGCACTTCGGCGGCGCGGGTAATGTTTTCTTCGTGGGCAACGGTTAAAAAATAACGTAAAAGCCTTGTTTCCATGGCGTTCCCTCCTGTAAACCCTGTATATTTATTATAAAATAGCGCAGCCTGCACCTGCAAGCAAATTATGTTTATCAGGCATGGTAAATCATGAAATACAAGTATTGGACGCAGCTTTAAGGTGAGTTTTATAATTAAAGCAACAAAAAACTAATGCAGGCAGGCGGGTGATAATAATGAATAAAAAACCGGTTAATACAGATGAGCAGCGCACGGAGGCACTGGCTGCATCGTTAAGCAGCACCGGGCTTGATGCCTTCAGCATCAGCCGCTTTTTAAAGCTGCTGGCAGAGGGCGGCTCGGCCGGGCCGATAAAAATTCTGCGCAGGCACCGCCTGGACCTTCTGGAAGAAATACACAGCAAACAAAAATCGCTGGATTTGATAGACTATATTATTTATAAAATCCGTCAGGGAACATTGTAAGGAGGGGCTGAAAATGACTATTAAAGAGATTGCCGCAAGAACCGGCGTATCGGCAGACACATTAAGATATTACGAGCGCATGGGCATTATACCTGCCGTACCGCGTACCAGCGGCGGCGTGCGCAATTATGACGAAAATTTTGTGGAATGGGTTGCTTTCATTCAGACTTTAAAAGGCGCGGGCATGTCGCTGGAGGCCATTGCCGATTATATAAACCTTGCCAGGCTGGGCGAACAGACCTGCCAGCAGCGCAAAAAAATACTGGCGCAGGCGCGTGATGTGCTGCTGCAAAAAATTGAGGCTTTGCAGAACATGGCACGTCTGGCCGATTATCAGCTGATGAGCTATGACACGGTTTTGCGCCCGCGTACCGACAGCCTTGTAGGGGCTTTTACAAGTGCTTGAAATTTTGCTTGACATGGACTGAACTTCAAGTAGTAGGATATAACTGACAGCAAAATTATGGCTAAAGGAGCGAATGCAAAATGAAAAAAATGACAAGACGCGACTTTTTAAAAGCAGCCGGAACTGCCGCTGTCGGTGTTGCGGCGTATAATCTTGAGGGGGTAAGAAACGTGTTTGCAGCAGGCGAAGGAAGCGTAAAGGTTTCCGCAAACGGCGGCGCAGGCAGCCGTGCCAAAGTATATTTCAGCAAAAACATCAACGCTGATACTCTTATTAAACTTTATGATATGATTAACGAAGGCATTTACGGCAAGGTTGCAATTAAACTGCATACCGGCGAACCGCACGGCCCGAACATTCTGCCGCGCGAAATGGTAAAGGCTTTTCAGGCACATGTGCCCAACAGCAATATAGTTGAAACCAACGCCCTGTACGAAGGCGGGCGCGATACTACCGAAAAGCACCGCGCTACCATCGCCCTTAACGGCTGGGATTTCTGCCCGGTTGATATTATGGACGAAGAAGGCACCGTTATGCTGCCGGTACGCGGGGGCAAGCATTTTAAAGAAATTTCCATGGGCGGTCATATCGTTAATTACGATTCCATGATTGTATTAACCCACTTTAAAGGCCACGCCATGGGCGGCTACGGCGGCAGCATGAAGAACATTGCCATTGGCTGTGCCGACGGTAAAATAGGCAAAGCAATGGTACACGGCGTTTACGGCCAGCCGCTGCCGGAGGACTGGAACGCATGGCCTGCCAAAGAAATGCTGATGGAAAACATGGCTGAATCTGCCAAGGCAACCATTGATTATTTCGGCAAGCACATTGTGTTTATTAACGTAATGCGCCGCATGTCCGTAGACTGCGACTGCGCGGGCGTTGCAGCAGCAGAGCCTACCATTCCGGATATCGGCATTCTGGCATCTACCGACCTTCTGGCGATTGACCAGGCCAGCATTGACCTTGTTTATGCCCAGCCGGAAAAAGACCACCACGATTTGGTTGAGCGCATTGAAAGCCGCCACGGGCTGCATCAGCTTGTTGCCATGCGCGAACTGAAAATGGGCAACCCGCAGTACGAACTTATCAGCATCGACTGATGAACAGCGGTTTATAACATCATAGTTTAAAGATAAAAATACCCCAAAGGCATAATGCTTTTGGGGTATTAATGTTTTGGGTGTAATTTTGTTAAACAGCGGTTTCTGCGGCAGGGGTGATGCTGCTTTTTACAGCTGCTGCACATGCCTGTTCTTTTTTGTATTTATTTACGTTAAGCGCGCGCACGGCGTTTAAAATGGCAATGACGGATACGCCGACATCGGCGAAAACCGCTGCCCACATGGAAGCATAACCCAGCGCGCCGAGCGCCAGCACGGCAATTTTAATGCCAATGGCAAAGATGATGTTTTGGCGCACAATGCCCAGAGTTTTGCGGGCAATTTTAATGGCGGCGGCAATTTTGGAGGGTTCGTCCGTCATCAGTACGATGTCCGCAGCTTCAATGGCGGCGTCGCTGCCTAAAGCACCCATGGCAATGCCTACATCTGCACGTGCCAGTACCGGCGCGTCGTTAATGCCGTCGCCCACAAAGGCAAGCTTGCCGCGGTTGCTGCGCTTATGCAGCGCTTCCAGCAGGCGTTCAACATGTTCAACCTTATCCGCAGGCAAAAGCTGCGTAAAGGCGCGGTCCAGCCCCAGGCGTTTGGCAATTTTCTGCCCTACTGCGTCGCTGTCGCCCGTCAGCATTACGGTTTCACGCACACCGCAGGTTTTAAGCATTTTAATGGCGGCGGCAGCGTCGGCTTTTACTTCGTCCTCGATTAAAATATAACCGGCAAATTTACCGTCAACGGCGGCGTAAATAACCGTGCCTGCTTCGGTGCAGGGTGTGTAGCTGATTTTTTCGCGCTGCATAAGTTTACCGTTGCCGCACAGTACGGTTTGCCCGCCTATAACGGCGCGCACGCCGTGGCCGGCAATTTCTTCTATATTTTTAACCATGCCGTGCTTAATTTCTTTGCCGTAAGCACGTTTTATGGAAAGAGAAATTGGATGATTGGAATAATCTTCCGCATAAGCGGCGAGCTCTAAAAGTTCAGCGCTGCTCATGCCAACGGGGTTAATGGAGGTAACGGCAAAGGAGCCTTTTGTTAAGGTGCCGGTTTTATCAAAAACAACGGTTTCCGTATCGGCAAGCGCCTCTAAATAGTTGCTGCCCTTAACCAGAACGCCGCATTTGGAAGCGCCGCCAATGCCGCCGAAGAAGCTGAGCGGAATGGATATAACCAGCGCACACGGGCAGCTGATAACGAGAAAGGTCAGCGCGCGGTAAATCCAGCCGGAGAACGGCTCGTTTAAAACATAGGGCGGAATGGTTGCCAGCAGCAGCGCCGCAAAAACAACAATTGGGGTGTAGAATTTGGCAAAACGGGTGATGAAGTTTTCGCTGCGGGCTTTTTTCTCGCTGCTGTTTTCCACCAAATCCAAAATTTTGGCAACGGTGGATTCTCCGAATTCTTTGGTGGTTTTAATTTTTAAAATGCCGGTTTGGTTAATGCAGCCGCTGATGACCTCCATGCCTTCTTCAACCTCGCGCGGCAGCGATTCGCCGGTAAGGGCTGAGGTATCAAGCGCGCTGCGCCCGCTGATTATTTCGCCGTCGATAGGTACGCGCTCGCCCGGTTTAACGGTAATAATTTCGCCGACAGCAACTTCGTCGGGGTCAACCTGCACCAGCTTGCCGTCGCGTTCTACGTTAGCGTAGTCCGGGCGGATATCCATCAACGCGGTAATAGACTGGCGTGAGCGCGAAACGGCATAGCTCTGGAACCATTCGCCAATCTGGTAAAACAGCATAACGGCAACGCCTTCGGAATATTCGCCCAGCGCGAAAGCACCGGTGGTGGCAACGGTCATTAAAAAGTTTTCGTCAAACGCTTCGCCCTGACGGATATTGCAAAAGGCTTTCCAGATAATATCCCAGCCGATAATAATGTAGCTTATGCCGAACAAAGCGAATATAATATAAGCAGGAACTTCTGCAAACAGCGGCAGCAGCATACCGGCGGAAAACAAAACAGCGGCGGCGGTAATGCGCTGCAAAAGTTTTTTCTGTTTCTTGGTCATATTAAAATCTCCTTACAAAAAGGCTGCAATAAAATGCACATATTGTTTTATTGCAGCCTGAATAATGTATTTAAATAAATGTTATAACTCCAGCGTTTCAACGTCTGCCGGAATATAAAAATCTTTGTTAAGTTTATTGTCGGTGATAAATGCACGCAGGCCGTCACGGCTTAAGGTTGCGTGCCCAACGGCATCCATATGGGTGGCAATTACTGCGGCATTGGGGGCATAGCCGCGCAGTGCGGCAATATCTTCCGTACCCATAATAATCGGGCCGCTGTGTATAAGCTGCGCCGCCGCGGCGTTGACGATAATAATTTCCGGTGCAAATTTATCAACGGCATTTTTTACAAAATCACACCAAATGGTATCGCCTGCAAGATAAACGGTTTTTTCGCCGGCGGCTTTAAACACAACGCCCATAGCGTCGGGACGGAAACCGAATTTTTTATAATAAGGCATTGTTGTATCCGGTTTGCCGTGGATGCATCCGGTTTTATAAAGTGTTATGCCGTTAAAAACAGTGCCTGTTTCTTTTAAAACTTCCACATCCGTAAAGCCAAATTTACGCATAAAGTTTTCGTCATATTCGTCCTGAACAAAAATTTTTATGGCTTTTGGCAGGGCTTTGGCTGCAAATTCATCTATGTGGTCGATATGCGAATGTGTTACAATAACAGCATTAAGGTTTCTGGTTATTTCATCTTCAGGCATTGGCAGCTCAACAAGCGGCCAGCGTTTATCGGGTGTAAAGCATTCGGGGATGGGGTCAAAATAATCTTTGGGCGCAAACAGCGGGTCAATCAAAAATCTGCTGCCTGCGTAAGTAATAATTGCCGTTGCGTTTCTAATCTGCTGAAAATTCATAGTATAACTCCTTACGCTTTAACAGTAACGTCGGGCTCGATTTTGTTGATAAGCTTAACGGCTTCGTCAAGCACCTGTGCAAATTTGTCATCCGGTGCTTCCAGTGTCATTTTTTGTGCCATAAAGCTAACGCTGGCATTGGTTACGCCGTCGATTTTTTTTACGGCATCTTCAATTTTTGCGGCGCAGTTAGCGCAGTCAAGGTCAATGAGTTTAACAGATTTTTTCATAGATATACACTCCTTAATTTATACTGCTTATAATTTTATACTTGAGCAATCGCTCATATATTTATTATAAATAAACGCCTGTCAGCCGCAAGGCTTTTACAGGCAGATTGTTCCGTTTGGGACAGGAAAAAATCTTTTTGGGGCTAAAAGGCGGTGTTGGTGATGAATTATATAAAAGATAACGGTATGATGGAAAAACTGCCGTTTTGGAAGTTTGGCGGCAAAAGCAGCAGCGCTGAAAAATACCTGTTTGAAAATGAAAACGGCAGCGGGAAGATACTGCTTTATAATGTACTGCCGGGGCTTAAGCTGGCAGTAACCGAATTAAACGGCAGCACCATGAATTTTTATCATCCTGCCGTCAGCGGCGTTATGCAGGTTAATTACTGCCTGAACGGGCGTATGGGCTGGGTGATGCAGGGCGGCAGAAGCATTTATCTTGGCCAGGGTGATGTATCGTTTCATATGATGGACTGCTGCACCGTATCGGGCATAACCTTGCCTTTGGGGCATTACAGCGGTATTGCACTGTTTGTGGATTTAAATATGGCTGCGCAGCCTTTTGCTGAAACGTTAAACCTTTCGGAGGTGAATTTACCTGCCTGGGCAGAAAAGTTGTGCCGCGGCGGCGAAGTTACGGTTTGGCCGGGTGCTGCGGAAATTGCAGATATGTTTGCGCTTTTGCCGCGTGTAAAAAGTGAATACCGGCAGGCGTATTTTAAACTGAAAGCGCAGGAAATACTTTTATTTTTGGCTGTGTACGGTGTTCCGCATCTAAAAACGGCCGAAAGCTGCGAGGAACGTTATATGGAAATTATAAAAAAGATTCACGCCAAAATAACCGGCAGCTGGCAGGAGCATTATACCATTGAACAGCTTGCTCGCAAATATTCCATTAATGCTTCTGTTTTGAAAAAAGTATTTAAAATGGTGTACGGCAAACCGATGGCACAGTATATGAAGGAATACCGCATGAGGAAAGCGGCGGCACTTTTGGTTGCAGGCAGCAGCAGTGTGGCAGAAATTGCAGCGGCATCAGGTTACAGCAGCCAAAGCAAATTCGCGGCGGCGTTTAAGCAGGTAATGCAGCTTGCGCCGTCAGAATACCGTATGCGGTATGGTAAAAAGTAATTTGACAATGTTTTTACATAAACATTAAGCAGGCAAACTATCCGTTTTAAAGGACAGGATGCCTGCTTTTAGTTTTTGGCGTTTTGCCACGGTATTTGAGTTTTGCTTTAATCTTTGCAATGGCAGGTGCCGGGCTGCGCCGTCATGCTGCACGAAGGGCATTTTCCCTGGCTCTGCATTAAACCGCTGCCCCACTCGTACATGGCTTTAAGAATTGGAAAGAGGCTTTCGCCCAGTGCTGTAAGGGAATATTCCACTTTAGGCGGCACAACGGGGTAAACCTTGCGGTTAATAAGCCCGTCCTGTTCAAGTTCGCGCAGCTGCTGCGTAAGCATTTTGGGTGTTGCCTCCGGCACAAGCTGGCGCAGCTGGTTAAAGCGCAGCACGCGCCCCGATAAATGCCAAAGCAGAAGCGCTTTGTATTTGCCGCCGATAAGGTGCAGCGTGGCGGCAACGGGGCAGTTTACGTTAATGTTTTTTTCCATAATTATGCTCCTAAGTATCTTTTTAGGTACTATATCACCAAATAGTGCATTCTTGATTAAAAGATATTGTATTAATATAATAATAACAGGAATAAAAAAGAGCGTCAATGAAGTGTTATATAAGGAGCAGCGCTATGAAAAAGGAACAGTTTAACGTTACCGGCATGACCTGTGCCGCCTGCAGCGCCCGCGTGGAAAAAGCCGTAGGCAGACTGCCGGGCGTGGATAAAATAGCCGTTAATTTATTAAAAAACAGCATGGTGGTTGAATATGATGAAACAGCACTCGATACGCAGAAAATAATCGGCGCCGTTACAGAAGCCGGATACGGCGCGTCGCTGAAAGAAGCTGCACAGCAGGGGAAAGCCTCTAAATCAATGCAGGCTTCGGCAAACGATATTGCGCGGCAGGAGTATGAGGCGGTGAAAAAACGCCTGAAACTTTCACTGGTGTTTGCCGTGCCGCTTTCGTATATCTCCATGGGGCATATGATGGGCTGGCCGCTGCCGGAGATTTTCCTCGGCGTGGAAAACGCCATGATTTTTTCGCTGACGCTTTTATTACTGGTTATTCCGGTAGTGTTTATTAATTTTAAGTTTTTCCGCGTCGGTTTTAAAACTCTTTTTGCGGCCTCGCCGAATATGGATTCCCTTATTGCCATTGGCGCGTCGGCTTCGCTTGTTTACGGCGTGTACGCGCTTTATAAAATTGCTTACGGCTTTGGGCACAGCGATTTGGAATTGGTGCACCGCTTCTCGATGGACTTGTATTTTGAATCCGCCGGTATGATTTTAACGCTGATTACCTTCGGCAAGTTTCTGGAAGCGCGTGCCAAAGGAAGAACGAGCGACGCGATTACCAAGCTGATGGATTTGGCGCCGAAAACGGCCGTTGTTGAGCGCGACGGCGCAGAGCTTGAAATACCCGTTGAAGAAGTTGAAAAAGGCGATATTCTTGTGGTGCGCAGCGGCATGAGCGTGCCTGTGGACGGTGTTTTAACCGAGGGGCATGCAGCGGTTGACGAATCGGCAATTACCGGCGAGAGCATTCCTGTGGAAAAGGAACCCAGGAGCAAGGTTACCGGGGCAACGGTTGTAAAATCGGGCTTTTTTAAAATGCGTGCCGACAGGGTTGGCGAAGATACCACGCTGGCGCAGATTGTGCGGCTTGTGGATGACGCTACAAGTTCCAAACCGCCCATTGCCAAAATGGCGGACAAGGTAAGCGGCGTGTTTGTGCCTGCCGTTATCGGCATTGCGCTTGTAACGGCGGCGGTATGGCTTTTGCTCGGTGAAAGCTTTGAGTTTGCACTCTCCAACGCTATTGCCGTGCTGGTAATATCGTGCCCGTGCGCACTGGGGCTGGCAACGCCTACGGCAATTATGGTGGGCACCGGGCGCGGTGCGGCCAGCGGCGTTTTGATTAAATCGGCGGAAGCGTTGGAAACGGTGCACGAAGTTAACACCATAGTGCTTGATAAAACCGGCACCATAACGCAGGGCGAGCCCGGAGTGACGGACGTTTTATACAGCAGCAGCGCCGGTGAAGCGCTGCTTGTTAAAACGGCTGCGTCGCTGGAAAAATATTCCGAACACCCGCTGGCGCAGGCGATTGTAAAATATGCGGAACAAAAAAACGTGCAGCTTGCGCCGGTAACAGGCTTTGCGCAGCAGGCCGGGCGCGGCATTAAAGGCGTAATGGAAGGCAAGGGCTGTTTTGGCGGCAACCGCAGAATGCTGGAAGAAGCCGGGCTTTATGATGATAACGTAAAAATGCTGGAAGAAAAACTGGCGGCCGAAGGCAAAACACCGCTGTTTTTTGCCCGTGACGGCATACTGCTCGGCATTATTGCCCTCGCAGACAGGGTAAAACCTACAAGCCGCGCGGCCATAGAAGAAATGAAGCGCATGGGGCTGGAGGTAGTAATGCTTACCGGCGACAACGCGCGCACGGCGCAGGCCATACAGAAAGAAGTAGGCGCTGACCGCGTGGTGGCAGAGGTTTTGCCGCAGGATAAGGAAACGGAAATACGCCGTTTGCAGCAGCAGGGCAAAAAAGTTGCCATGGTTGGCGACGGCATTAACGACGCACCTGCACTGGCGCGTGCCGATGTGGGCATTGCCATTGGCGCCGGTACGGATATAGCCATTGAATCGGCAGATCTGGTGCTGATGAAAAATGACCTGCTGGATGTTGCCGGTGCGGTTCAGCTTGGGCATGCAGTAATACGCAACATTAAGCAGAACCTGTTCTGGGCGCTGTTTTACAATGCCATCTGTATTCCTGTGGCGGCGGGTGTGTTCTATCCGTGGCTCGGCATTAAGCTCAGCCCCATGCTGGGCGCGCTGGCCATGAGCTTCAGTTCCGTTTTTGTTGTAACCAATGCCCTGCGGTTAAGGTTCTTTAACCCGGTGTATGCGGCAGATACCGGCGCGGATATGCCCGGCGCTGCTGTGCACGAATGCAGGGTTGAGGCAGTAGATATATTAAACACCAACAAAAAAGAAAGGGTTGATACCATGAAAAAAGTACTTGATATTGAAGGCATGATGTGCCAGCACTGCGTAGCACACGTAAACAAAGCCTTAAGCGGCATTGAAGGCGTGGAAGCCGTTGAAGTTTCGCTTGAAAACAAAAACGCCGCCGTTACGCTGGCGGCGGATGTTGCCGATGACGTGCTGACCAAAGCCGTTGTTGATGCAGGCTACGAAGTAAAAGGCGTTAAAACTTTATAAAAAACAGCCCTTCGGTGCGGAAGGGCTGCAAAGAAGCAGTGCCGGGCGGTGTGTTCCGGCGCTGTTTTTTTATGCTGTTTTATGGTGGTTTAAGTTATGGCAGCTTAAACTTTGCCGTTTAAGCGTGCTTGCCCATGTTTGTTAAAAATTCAACCGTGGCAGGGTCATAATGAGAGAAGAACAGGCTCCTGCCGGTATCGAGCGCACGGATTTTTGCCATATCGTCATCGGAAAGTTTAAAATCGAAAATATCAAAGTTCTGTACCATGCGGTCTTTGTGTACGGATTTGGGTATAACAACCACGCCGCACTGAATTAAAAAGCGCAGGGCAACCTGTGCTGCCGATTTATTGTATTTTGCGGCAACTTCATTTAAAACGCCGTTGGTAAAAAAGCCGTTGCGCCCTTCGGCAAACGGGCCCCACGATTGGTGTGTTACGCCGTATTTCTGCATAATGGCGTGGGCGGTTTGCTGCTGCCAGAAAACATGGGTTTCAACCTGGTTTACCATCGGAGCAATTTCGGCAAACTGGCACAGGTCAATCAGCCTGTCGGGGTAAAAATTGGCAACGCCGATAGCGCGCAGCTGCCCGTTTTTATAGGCTTCTTCCATGGCGCGCCAGGTGCCGTAATAATCGCTGAACGGCTGGTGAATTAAGAGCAGGTCAATGTAGCCTGTTTTAAGTTTGTGCAGCGATTCGGCAATGGAGGCTTTGGCTTTTTCGTAACCGGCATTGGCAATCCAGATTTTGGTGGTAATAAAAAGTTCTTCGCGCGGCACGCCGGATTTTTCAATCGCATTGCCGACGCCTTCTTCGTTGTGGTAAGCCTGCGCGGTATCAATGGAGCGGTAGCCGCAGCTGATGGCATCCAACACGCAGCGTTCGGTATCTGCTTCCGGTATCTGGTAAACGCCGTAGCCCAACATGGGCATTTTAATTCCGTTGCTTAAAGTTGCATATTCCATGGTTCTTCCTCCTGTTTTAACGTTTTATAACGCGGGTGCCGCCAAACACATTGCTCATTGTCATATTGTCCAGTGCTTCGTCAATGGCAGCAACTTCTCCGGCGGTCAGCACAATATCTGCGGCGCCGAAGTTTTCGGCAAGGCGGTTTAATTTGCGTGTGCCGGGAATGGGTACAATGTAAGGCTTTTTATTAAGCATCCACGCCAGTGAAATTTGCCCCGGCGCGGCGTTTTTGGCTTTGGCGGTTTCTTCAAGCAGTGCCAGCAGGTTTCCGTTCTGCGCAAAGGCCTCTTTTTTAAACTGCGGCATGGCGCTGCGGTAATCTTCTTTGGGGTCAAATTTGCTTGCCGCCGTGTATCTGGCGGTTAAAAAGCCGTTAGCCAGCGGGCTGAAAGCCACAAGGCCGATGTTTAATTCTTCCAGAACCGGGAACAGGGCTTCGTAGCTGCGGAACATCATGGAATAGCGGTTTTGAATGGCCGTTACCGGGCAGATTTTATGCGCGCGGCGTATGGTGTCTTCCGTTACTTCGGAAAGGCCCCAGTGGGTGATTTTGCCTTCTTCGATAAGCCTGCTCATTACGCCTGCCACTTCTTCCACAGGAACGGAAGGGTCCTGACGGTGCTGGTAGTAAAGGTCGATATGGTCGGTATGCAGGCGTTTAAGCGAGCCTTCTACCGCTTTGCGGATAACCTCCGGGCGGGAATCGGGAATAACCGGTTTGTTTACGTCGGGGTCATTCCAGTCGAAAGTAATGCCAAATTTGGTGGCAAGCACAATTTTATCGCGGTAGGGAGCAAGTGCAGGCCCTAAAAGTTCTTCGTTGTCGTGCGGGTTATCGGGCGTGCCGTACAGTTCTGCGGTGTCAAAAAAGGTGCAGCCCATATCAACGGCGCGGGCCAAAAGCTCCGTCATTTCTTTTTTATCCGCGGGAGCGCCGTAAGCATGGCTCATGCCCATGCAGCCAAGGCCAACGGCGCTGACGGTTAAGTCTTTTCCTAAAGTTCTGTATTGCATAGTCTGTTCTCCTTATTTTTTACAGGCGTCCGGTTTCTCTTTGCCACAGCTGCCAGCATGCCAAGCGGCAGCGTCCATTTTTTGGCAAAGGCAATCAGTTTTGTCATCATAACCCATCAGGGCTTTGTGCTATATTGCTGCAAGTTTTAAGCTGCATTTTTAAAACCATAATAAAACCTCCATAATCAATTGCTTTTTTGTTTATCTATCTGCCGCTGCCAGAACGCTGCGGCATTGCCAGCCCTCCTTTACCAATATTATAAAAAAACAGGGGCTTCATAAGAAGTCCCTGTTTGTCAGTGAGCTTAAACCCTATGGTTATGCCCGGTTTTCCTTGTAAATTCTGGTAATGGCATTAATGCATTTCTGCACGTGCGGCGCAGGCTGCGGCGAATGCAGAAGCCCGAAGGGCATGGTAAAATCCCAGTCCACCGGAATTATTTTCAGCAGCGGATGCACGCCGCGCCAGGTTGGCACTGCCATTAAAAGGTTGTTGCCGTTTTCGCAGCTGTTAAAAACCTCGGTGTTGTAAAAATCAAAATCAATAATATTTACCTGCGGGTGTTTTATCGTCAGCCAGTCGCGCAGCACATCGGCTTCGCCCATCTGCCCGCGCGTAATCAGCATCAGGTTTTGCCCGTACAAATCGCTTACGCTGAGCTTGTCTTTCTGCGCCAGCGGATGGTTAATGCCTGCGGCGCAGCACAGCGGTTCGCGGCACAGTTCCAGCCCGGCACACTGGCGGTAATTGAGCAGCGTGGCGTCGAAAATACCGGCAACCATGTCAATGTTCTGCCCCAGGTTCAGCAGTATTTCGCGTGCGTTTTGCGGCGTGTTGTCAAACGGCACCAGCTTAAAATGTATTTCGGGGCACATGGCGTGGATTTTGGGCCACAGCTGCACCAGAATCTGCGCAGGCGTCATGGGTGATGTTCCGATGCGGATAATGCCGTTTTCTTTCTGCATGGCGTTTTTGGCGCGTTCCAGCGATTCGTGCGAATAACGGATAATATATCTGGCGTCGCTGTAAAGCGATTTGCCTGCTGCTGTAAGGGTAAGACCGCGGTGCGTGCGGTTAAACAGCTTTATATCAAGGTTGCTTTCAAGAATATTTATTTGCTTGATAACCGCGGTAGGCGAAATATAAAGTTTGTCGGCGGCTTTGGCAAAGCTGCCGCTTTCGGCAACGGTAATAAATGTTTCAAGCTGAGGGTTGTACAAAATAAATCACTTCTTTTAAATGCACTCGCAGCCCATGTTATTGCTGCGGAATGCGCCCTGTTCGTAAAGTTCAATTTTATGGTTCAGGCGGCTCAGCGTTTCCTGCATATGCTGCAAACGGTTTTCCAGCCTGTCGCGTTCTGCAATCAAAAGTTCTTCGCGCTCTTTTAAGGTGCTGTCGCCCTCTAAAAACAGGTGCATTTAACGGGTCAGCACTTCAATGGAAAGCCCTGCTTCGCGCATACATTTAATAAATTCTATGCGCTCGCAGTCAATGCTGCTGTAATCGCGGTTGCCGCTTTTGTTGCGCGCTATGGCCGGCAGCAGGCCAATGCGCTCGTAATAGCGCAGTGTGTCGGCCGTAAGGCCGAATTTTTTGCTTACTTCTGCAATGTTCATGTTTGGTCACCTCGTGAAATTAGCCGCGCTTTAAGCGGACAGGATTTTATAGGCGCTGCATACGGCTACGCGCCCGCTGATGTTGATAATGGTGTAAATAACGGCAAGAATTGCTGCGCCTTGCAGTAAAACCTTCATAAATTATTCCCCCTCTTTGGTGATGGTTACGGTATCGAATTCGGTGCCGTCCGGCAAAAATGCCTTAAAGGTTAATGTTTGCGGAGTTTTGCTGAGCGTTATGTAGTTGGCGTCCTCGGGCTGCGGCGCAAGGGCTGCGTCCGCCGTGTTGCGCTGCCACAGGTTGGCGTAGCGCACGCTTCCGGCAACGCCGGTTAAAATGTAGGTTATGCCGGTGTTATCGGGCTTAAAGCCTTTTAGCGGCACGCGGCGGCGGTAGGTATGCAGGTGCGCCGTAAGCACGGCATCTACATTATATTCTTCAAAAACGGGCATCAGCTGCTGCGCCCAGGGTGTAAACTGAATGCTTGCCGGGTCAAAGTTGTTGGGGCGGTCGGTAAAGGCGTAACGCAGAATGTCTTTATGCATCAGCACAATTTTCCATTTGCTCTGCGTACCGGCAAGGTCGCTGCGCAGCCAGTTTAACTGCTGCTGCATTAAATCGGGGTTAAAGTCTGCCATTTCGTCGGTTTGCGTGTTCAGCACAACAAAATGCACATCGCCGTAGTCAAAGCTGTAATACTGGTTTTTATTGGCACCGGTGCCGTTTTCCGGCAGGTTAAACAGCGTTAAGTACGGCGTCGGCGGGGCAATCTGCCAGTCCATATTGTAGGTTTCGTGGTTGCCCATTACCGGCGCAAACGGAATGTTTTCAATCATTGGCGCAACAGAATTAAACCAGGCGTGCCACTGCGAAAAATCGTAGCCGTTGTCAACCAGATCGCCAATGTTGATAAAAAAGGCGGCGTCTTCATTTTTACTGTAGGCAGTTTGTGCCAGCTTGCGCCAGCCGCTGTAATCGGATGACTGCGAATCGGGAAATATCAGCGCTTTAAAACTGTCAGGCTGAGCGGCCGGAAGTTTGTGCCAGCCGGTGCGGCTGCCTTCGTAGCCTGCGCGGTATTCGTAAGCGCTGCCGGGTTCAAGCCCTGTCAGCGCGGCGGTGTAAACGTAAAGGGTGCCGCTGCCGGTGTTAAGCTCCTGCACGGAAGCAGGCACGGCTGTTATTTGCCCTGCGGCGTTTTTATATTCGGCTGCCGGGTTTTCAAGTTTTTCATCAGCCTGCCACATAATGGTGCGGCTTGTTGAAGCGTCGGCGGTAATCAGCTGGCGCAGAAAGCTTATTTTATCCGCGTCGGCATAATTTTCGGCCTGCCCGGTTGCAGGTGCCGTATATACGGCGCAGCCTGCTGCCAAAAACACCGCCAGTACAATAATGTATTTAAGATATTTTTTCATAGGCATTACTCCTTTAAAAACAGCGTAATTTTATGGCTAATATTAATATATCAGTTATAGTGAACTTCAAGTCAAGCGGTTTTCAAAAATTTTTTACTTGACTTAAAGTGCACTCCAAAGTATATATTATATAAAACGGACAATAAAGGAGAATGCCGATGAACCTTTTTATGATTGTTATGTATTCGTATCTGGCCGCCATGGGCATCGCCGTATGGTTTTATTACCGCACTCTTATTCCGGGGCTTACGTCATGGCTGTGGCCGCTTGCCGTAGTTGGCTGCACTGCAAGTTACCTTGTAAGCCACAGCGGCTATATCGTTCACCCGGAGCCTCTTGCACGCGCACTGGCGTGGATTGGCAATGTATGGATTCTGTTCGGTTTTTACAGCCTTTTGCTGATGCTTTTAAACGGTATTTTAATTATACCGGCCAAAATTTTCGGCGTGCATTACCGTTTCAGCACACCGCTGGCCGTGATTGGGCTTGTTGTTATAAGCGCTTCCATTATTTTTGGCATTTATAAAGCCATGAACCCCATAGTGCGTACGGAAACGGTGGCTGCCTCCAAAAATATTGAAGCCGATACCAAAATAGTGCTGGTAACGGATTTGCACCTTGGGCATATTAACGCTCTTGGCGCAGCGCAGGATGTTGTGCAGCGCATAAACGCCCAAAAGCCGGATCTGGTTTTGATAGGCGGCGATATTGTTGACGAAAAGCTCAGCTATGTGCTGGATAACGGCTCGCTGGAAGCATTGAAATTTGATGCACCGCTGGGAACCTATGCCGTTTACGGCAACCACGATTACCTTGACGGAGAAATGAAGGAAATACGCAGGATTTTAGGGGCAAACGGCATTACACTGCTGGAAAATGAAAGCGCCGTGCTGCCGCAGGGCATAAAGCTCACCGGCCTGCGAGATTACAGCCGCGACCGCGGTACGGAAGCGCTGGAACGCCTGGCAGAAGGCAATGCTGATTATTTCAGCGTTTTAATTGACCATCAGCCGCGGCGCTTGTTTGAAGCCGCCAAGGCAGGCTATGACTTGAGCGTTTCCGGGCATACTCATGCCGGGCAGGTATGGCCGTTCCGCTATATTACCCAAAGCATGTATCTGCTTGACTACGGCATGACCTATGTTGACGGCATGGCGGCAATCGTAAGCAACGGCAACGGCTTCTGGGGTCCGCCGGTGCGCATGGGGCCGTACCCCGAAATTGTTGTTATCAACGTTAAAAAAGCAGGCTAAAATTCAGCACCGCTCAAACGGGCGGTGTTTTTCTTTGTAAGAAACATGTTAAGCAAACCGTTAAACTGTAATTTTTTTAACAATGTATATTTAAAATTACGTTTTGTACACAAAAACCCTTACAAAAATAACAAAATACTTGCCTGTAAAACGCTAAAGTGCTACAATTTATAATTATAAAAGTACACCATAATTTGCATTGTACTGATTTCAAAAAGTATTTGGAGGGAAAGAAAAATGAAATTTGCCAAACGTATGGAAAGGATGCAGGCATCCGAAATCCGTGAACTCTTAAAACTTACCGCACAGCCGGATATTATCTCTTTTGCAGGCGGCCTGCCCGCACCGGAACTGTTCCCGGTTGAAGAAATTGCCAAAGTTTCCCATGACCTGGTAGAAAAAGAAGGCCGTCAGCTGCTGCAATACGCTACTACCGAAGGCCGTCCGACTCTGCGCGCTAAAATTGCCAAACGCATGAAAGATAAATACCATACCGAAGTTGACCCGGACGATATTCTTATTACCACCGGCAGCCAGCAGTGCCTTGATTTTGCAGGCAAACTGTTCCTTGACCCCGGCGATGTTGTTCTGTGCGAAAGCCCGTCCTACCTCGGCGCATTGAACGCTTTCAATGCTTACGAGCCTAAATTTGTAGAAGTTCCGACCGATGACGGCGGCCTGATTCCGGAAGAACTGGATAAAATTCTTGCCACTACCCCGAACTGCAAATTCATTTATGTAATTCCTGATTTCCAGAACCCGACCGGCCGCACCTGGAGCCTTGAACGCCGCCATAAATTTATGGAAGTTGTCAACAAATATAACCTGCCGGTACTGGAAGACAATCCGTACGGCGAGCTCCGCTACGAAGGCGAAATTCTTCCTTCCCTTAAATCCATGGATACCAAAGGCCTTGTTATGTTCCTCGGAACTTTCTCCAAAATCTTCTGCCCGGGCCTGCGCTTAGGCTGGGTTGCAGCAGAACATTCCGTACTGGAAGAATTTGTTAAAATCAAACAAAGCGCCGACCTGCATACCTCTAACTTCGACCAGGGCGTTGCCGACGCTTACATTGAAAACTACGACCTTGACAAACACGTTGAAGAAATTAAAGCGCTGTACAAAAAACGCCGCGACCTCATCCTGAAAACCATGGAAGAAGAATTCCCCGAAGGCGTTGAATGGACTCATCCCGAAGGCGGCCTGTTCCTGTGGGTAACCGTTCCGGAAGGCGTAAGCGCTAAAGAAGTATTCCATAAATGCATTGAAATGAAAGTTGCTGCCGTTATCGGCGATGCGTTCTATCCGAATGACAAAACCGACCGCAGCATGCGCGTAAACTACTCCAACATGACCGAAGACAGAATTGTTGAAGGCGTTAAACGTATGGCTAAAGCCATTAAAGAATGCATGAAATAACTGCATAAAAAATTATCCCTCTGCCCTAAGGCGGAGGGATTTTTTAATAGCCGAACAGTGATGCGGCACAGTAAACCAAAAGCAGCGCCATAATGGTGTTGACGCTTTTGGTATGGCGGCTGAATAAAATGCGGAATGCCGAACCAAACGCTGACCAGCACAGCGTAAATATAAAACCGATAAAGGCAAGCAGCAGCGCAAACAAGGTTAGTTTAAAAGGCTCGCCCGTGTAAAACGGCAGAATGTAGGTCTGCATGGACATAATGCAGTAAATGTAAATTTTAGGGTTGATAAACTGCAAAATAAGGCCGGAATAAAAGCCGCTGCGCGAGTGGTCTTCAGTAATAACGCCGTCACTTTTATAAGTTGCCCATGCCAGATGAAGCATATAGGCAGCGCCTGCAATAAGCATCGGCGTTTTAACCGCAGGTATAAGTTCTGTAAGGGTGCTGCAAAAAGCAGTGCAGATAAGCATTACTGCAGCAAAGCCTGCCAGTATGCCAAAGTTAAAGGGCAGCGCTCCCTTAAAACCCAGCCTGCCGCCGTTGCTAATGGACATAATATTATTAGGCCCCGGCGTTGCGGCTGTTATAACAGCGTAGGTTAAAAATGCAAACCAGTTGAACATAAAAACTGTATCCTTTCGCAATATTAATAATGTGTTACTTTTATATTGTAAGTTGCCTTTTTAATGTTGTCAAAAGAAGTGTGCTGCAATATGCAGGCAGCAAATTAAAAATCCCGGCGTGAACCGGGATTTTTTGCGTGAATTGTCCTTTTACTGTGCCAGCGGAATGGTGTATTCCGTTAAGCCCTTGGGCTGCGGGCCACGGTGCGGGTTTTCGCGTCCGTCCAGCCCTTTTTCGTGCAGGAAGTCCTCTAAAATTTTGGCAATTTCAAGGTTATTCAAATCGGCAAACGGTGCGTGCGTGTTGCCGCGGATTCCTGCTTCCGGCAGAATTAAAAGTCTGGCGTCGCCGCCGCGGGCATTAATGCGTTCAACCATCTGACGGGCGCGGTGGCTGGCAACGCGCCAAACTTCGCTGTTAAAATTGGTGCTTTTTTCTTTGGCAATGTTGTCGCCGTAAATTATTAGAATGGGCATGTTGGTAAGCCTGTTAAATTCTTCAGGCGGAACAACAAGGGGACCTTGATGGTCGTTAACAAGTTCCAGCGGTGATGGCGTAAGGTCTTTTGGAATATCATCTGACGGGAATACGCAGGCACCGGGTTCGTAGGCAACTATGGCCTTTATGTTTTGCGGGTCGGCAATGCCGCTGTACCAGCCGTATTTGCCGCTGTTGGAATGGGTGATAAGCACGGCGGGGCCTGTTTGTTTTAACAGCTGCGCCATGGTGTTTGCCATAGTGTCGCGGTATTCTTTGGTGCGCGGTTCTGCGCCGGTGTCGGGCGTTTGCTGGCGGAAGAACTGGTCAACCGCGTCCGGCGTTTTGGGAAACTGCGATACCGGGAAGAAGTACGGCTTTTTCGGCGTCAGCCACAAGCCGTTGCGGAAGGCGTCCCATACGCCGCTTTCGCTTGTTATCGTCGGTACGGCATTGGTCATGTCAACCTTGCTTGCCGTGTAACCTGCACGCCCGCGGCGCGGCTGGTCAATAATGTACACGGGCCAGTCTCTGCGCGGCAGGATTGCCATATAGCCTTCGCGTCCGTCCGGCGTGCTTTCGTAGGTTCTGCCGCTTTGCCCGATGCCGTGCCACATAATCAGCGGGTAAGTGCGCGCGTTCTGTGGAATGTAAAACTGTGCGTAGCCGTGGTCGCCGTAGAAGGTTTCTCCGTTGGGCAGGGTTTGCACCGTGCCGCCGAAGAACAGGCTGCCCATGGTTTTAAGTACGATGGGCTTGTCCTCCGCAGGCTGCTGGGCGTTTGCCATTAGCGGCAGTGCGGTAAAGGCGGCGGCTAAAATTAAGGCGGATAATTTTTTGCTGAGTTTCATTTTGCGTCCTCCTTTTTAATACACTCGTGTTGCTTTTCTTTGCTTATTTGTATTATAATGGGCTTAGATAGCTGAGGGCAATTGCCAGTTAAAGCTATCTGCGGCTTATGCCGCACTTTTTAAAATTTGGGGTTTAATTATGGAAGCTAAAAAACAGGATTTGCGCGTGCAGAAAACACTGGCGGCAATTAACCGGGCTTTTGAAGAAATGGTTTGCACCATGCCGCCGCAGGAAATTACCGTTAAGGAACTTACTGAGCGCGCCAAAATTAACCGCAAAACCTTTTATTTGCATTATACCTGCATAGAACACGTTTATGAAGAAGCAATCCGCCGCCTTGCCGATGGTTATATCGAAATAATGGGCAAAACGGAGATAGATAACGGCAGCGGCGCTTTTAATATGAAAAATCTGACGCAGGTCTTTTTTGAATATTATGCCGCTCAGGGCGCGTTTGCAGAAAGGATTATCTGTAATCCGGATTACCGGCCGTATTTTAACCGGTTGTGGGGCATTACTTTGCAGCATAACTGCGGGCAGTTCAACCCTTACAGCCATCTGCCGCAGGAGGAACAGAACCTTGTTTTTACCTATCTCTGCACGGCAAGTAATGAAATGTACTGCCGCTGGGTGCTGGACGGTAAAAAGGTGCCGCTGCAAAAAGTTATTGCCATTGCGTCGCAGCTTTTGGAGCGCGGCTTGTATGGTTACACGGAGGCTTTAAGGCAAAACAAAACTTGACTTATAGCGGGCTTAAAGGTTTATAATATAAAAAAATTTAAAAGGATGATTGTTGTTTGAAAGCAAAAAAGCAATTATTAGGGTTTACTGCCGCCTCGCTTACTTTGGGGGCGGTTTTTATGGCGGGCGGCGCGCCGATACCGTTTTACCATACTTATGCCGAAACGCTTGGGCTTGATAAAGGCGTGCTTTCGCTGGCAACTGTGGCATATTTTGCCGGTACGGTTATTGCGCTTTTGTTTTTGCCGCGCCTTACCAACTACTGGGGGCGCAAGCGCGCAATTTATTTAACGCTGGCGTTTGGGCTGGCAGGCTGCTTTTTGTTCGGCAACGTAACCGGCGAGTGGCGCATGCTGGCGGCGCGCTTTATGCAGGGGTTAAGCTGCGGGCTGGCCTCCAGCACGGTGGCGGCGTTTATTATTGATAACGAACCTCGGCGCTATAAGGGCCTGGCTGCGGTTATTATCGGCAGTGCGCCGAATATAGGCCTGCCGCTTGGCGCAATGGGCAGCGGCGTGTTTAATATGTTTAGCGATGCGATTGGCATGGTGTTTGTAATTGTTGCCGTGCTGCTTGTTGGCTGCGGCGCACTTGTTTTTGCAAGTACGGAAACAATTACCAAAAAGCAGAGCGGAGCGTGGCGCAGCCTTGTGCCCCAGCTTAAAATTACGCCGCGCGTAAAAAAACTTTTGCCTGCAGCGGCATGTGCCTTTGCAGGTACCTGGGCGGTAGGCGGTTTTTACCAGTCGTACAGCGCTGCTATCGGCATACAGAAGCTGGGGGTGCAAAGCACTTTTGTTGCCTCGCTTACCTTTGTATCGTTCATTGCGCCGGTTGCGCTCGGTGCGGCGCTTTCGCGCGGGCGCGATAAATTTTTGCTGCAGCGTTTTTCCATGCTGGCCTTTTTTATAGCCGTTGCGGGCGTGGTATATGCCATTTACAGCCATTCACTAAGCCTGTTTCTGGCGTTTAACGTAATGGCCGGCATTGCGGACGGCGCTGCTTTTACCGTCAGCATGGCCGGAATTGTGGAAGGCACAAGCCTGCAGGAAAGGGCGGGCGTATTATCTTTAATTTACGTTGTTGCCTATGGCGGCGCGGCACTGCCAAACCTTCTGGTAAGCCGCATTGCCCAGTATTTTTCGCTGCTGGAACTTACCGCAGGCTACGCTGTTTTTACGGGCGTAATGTTTATTTTGGTGCTGCTTACCGCAAAGCGCAGCTATTATTATGAAGCATAAACTGCCTTAGGGCAGATGTTTTTACGGACGGAGGAGAGAAAAATGGCAGATAAAATTTTAGTGGCATATTATTCCAAAACAGGGCATACCAAAGCTGCAGCGCAGAAAATTGCCAAAGCAGCAGGCGGCGCGCTGCACGAAATAGTTCCCGCTAAAGAGTACCCGGCAAGTTATGTTGCCACGGTTGCCGTTGCCAAATGGGAACAGCTTAAAAACGAAAAACCGGCGCTTAATGATAAGGTGCAGGGCTTTGAAGATTATAATGTTGTGCTTGTAGGTTTTCCAATCTGGTGGTTTACCTGCCCGCAGCTGATTAAAACCTTTATGGAAAGCTATGATTTTACAGGCAAAACTGTTTATCCATTCTGTACGCACGGCGGCAGCGGCCCTAAAAACAGCACGCGCGATATCCGCTCCATCTGCCCCGGGGCAGATGTTAAAGAATGTTTTGACGCTACCAAAGATTTGACAGACGCCAAAATTAAAAACTGGCTGGGGCTTGATTAAGTCTGAAAAACGCAGGGTATGTCAAAAATCAGGGAAATCTTAACCGTAAGCGTATCCGACTATGTTGTGCGCAACGCTGAAGTTCCGGTTCTGGTTGTTAAATAAACTGTAAAAATAACGGCTTCCGCAGGTAATGCCTGCGGAAGTTTTTTATTATATAAGTAAAATTAATAAATCATCCGCCTGGGCGGATTGTTTAATGCTGGCGCGCGGCGGCTGCGCTGTGCTAAAATTAAGGTATAAACTGCACGGCAGAGGTGATGAAAATGGAACTGCGTACACTGCAATATTTTTTAACGGTAGCACGCGAGGAAAATATTACAAGAGCCTCGGAAGTGCTGCACATTACGCAGCCTACTTTAAGCAGGCAGATGAAGCAGCTGGAACAGGAACTCGGCACGGAACTTTTTGTGCGCGGGCGTAATTTTGCGCTGACGGAAGCAGGCATGCTGCTGCGCCGCCGTGCGGAAGAAGTTGTGGATATGATGTATAAAATAGAATCCGAAATAGAAACGGCCGGAGAAGTGGGCGGCGTTATCAGCATCGGCAGCGGCGCGCTTAAATCTTCGCAGTTTCTGCCGGAGGTAATGTCCGCGTTTCAAAAGCTGCACCCCAAAGTAAGGTTTGAAATTTATTCCAACAGCTCGCAGTATATTAAAGAGCGCATGGACAGAGGGCTTTTGGATTTTGGCATTATGCTGGAGCCCATTGATATTGAACAGTACGAATACATTCGCCTGGAGCAGAAAGAGCGCTGGGGGCTTTTAATGCGCAGAGGGCATTCGCTGGCAGAACAGGAAAGTGTTACCTGCGCCGATTTGTTGAGCGTGCCTTTAATAACGCCTGCGCGCCTTTATGTGCAAAAGGAAATATCCAACTGGCTGGGGGCCGATATTAATAAATTAAATGTGCTGGCAACGGTTAATATGATGACGCATGCGGCAATGTTTATCAACAGCGGCGCAGCCTGCGGGCTGACCATTGAAGGCGCCGTTGATTTGTTTGAGGACAGCAAAATGGTTTTTAAACCGCTGAACCCGCGCCTTGAGCTTACGGCAGTATTGGCGTGGAAGCGCTTTCATTCCCTTTCGGGAGCGGCGGCGAAGTTTTTGGAGTATTTTAAGGAGTATCTTAAAAGTAAACAGTAAAAAAACAGGACAGCTTAAAACTGTCCTGTTTTTGTTATTCCGCATAATATTGTTCGTCGGTAACTTCTTCCAGCCACGTTACGTTTTTGCCATTTATTTTATAAAAAATTATGCAAAAAGCGCATACAAAAAACGCACCGCGTAAAACAGCACGGTGCGTTAAACAGGCGTATAAATCAGTCTTCTTCAAATACAACTTTGCCGTCTTTAAAGGCTTTTATGCGCGCCAGCGATTCCAGATGGTAACCGGCGTCAACAATGCGCTGATGGCCCGGCTGGAAGGATTTTTCGATTACAATGCCGATGCCTGCAACTTTGCAGCCTGCCTGATGGGCAATATCGGCAAGGCCGAGCGCCGCTTCGCCGTTTGCCAGAAAGTCGTCGATAATAAGTACGGTTTCGCCTTCGTGCAGGAATTTTTTGAGGACGCTTACATCGCTGGTAACTTTTTTGGTGAAGCTGTAAACTTTAGTGGTGTAGGCCGGGCTGCTCATAAGTTCCGATTTTTGCTTGCGGGCAAAAACTACCGGCACATGCAGGCACAGTGCGGTTGTTAATGCGCAGGCAATGCCGGAAGATTCAATTGTGAAAACTTTGTCGATTTTGCATTCTTTAAATCTTTCCGCAAATTCTTTGCCGATAGCTACCATCAGCTCCGGGTCAATCTGATGGTTTAAAAAGGAATCTACTTTAAGTATGGCATCATTAAGCACAATGCCTTCGCTCATAATTTTGTCTTTCAACAGTTTCATGCTGCCACCCCTGCTTTTCCGTTTATTTGTTAAATAATAGAATATGCTATTTTTGGCATTTAGTCCAGTATTTTGTTAAATAAAGTACAAAATTTGTTATCTTCTTAAAAAGTAATACAAAAAAGCTTGACATTACAAAAAAATATTGAGATAATGTAAAGGCAACAAAAACATAACAGTAATTATGTAATGATTAAAGGCGAAGAACGGGAACAGGCTGTTAAAACCGGCAAAGAGAAGCGGCGGATGGTGCAAGCCGCAGCGGCAAAGCAGCAAAGGCTCGCCCGGGAGCCGCGCTTTTGAACGGAGTAGGAAGCGACGCAGAGCAGCGTTAAGCATAATGAAGCCCCAATCAGGGTGGTACCGCGGTTAATAATCGCCCCTGTCTGCATTAGTGCAGGCAGGGGTTTTTTATTTAGCTTTATGGAGTAAAAATACAGGAGGCAGTTATTATGGGAATGACAATGACGGAGAAGATACTGGCAAAACACGCCGGACGCCCCGAAGTATCGGCAGGCGACCTGTTGGTATCGCAGGTGGATTTGGTGCTGGCTAACGATATTACCGGTCCGCCGGCTATTAATGAGTTCAAAAAAATAGGCAAACCGGTTTTTGATAAAACTAAAATTGCGCTTGTGCCCGACCATTTTTCTCCCTGCAAGGATATTAAAGCGGCTGCAATGTGCAAAACCATGCGTGATTTTGCACGCGAAAACGAAATTAAAAACTATTTTGAAGTTGGCCGTATGGGCATTGAACATACCCTGCTGCCGGACAGCGGCCTTGTTGCGCCGGGCGAAATTGTTATCGGCGCGGATTCGCACACCTGTACTTACGGTGCGGTAAACGCGCTTTCTACCGGCATGGGCTCCACCGATATAGGCTGCGCCATGGCGAGCGGCACCAGCTGGTTTAAAGTACCGGCTGCCATTAAGGTTGAACTTACCGGCAAGCTGCCGCGTTTTGTAAAAGGCAAGGATGTTATTTTAACTTTAATCGGCATGATTGGTGTTGACGGAGCGCGTTACCAGTCGCTGGAATTTTGCGGCGACGGCGTGGCTGAACTTGAGATGGCAGACCGCTTTACCATTTGCAATATGGCGATTGAAGCAGGCGCCAAAAACGGCATTTTCCCGGTGGACGAAAAAACAAAAGCTTACCTTAAAGGCCGTGTAGACCGCGACTGGCAGGGAGTTGAGGCTGACGCCGACGCAAACTATGTGCGTGAAATTAAAATTGAACTTGATAAACTTGTGCCTGTTGTTGCTTACCCGCACCTGCCGGAAAATACGCATCCGGCAGCAGAAGGGCGCGATATTAAAATCGACCAGGTTGTTGTGGGCAGCTGCACCAACGGACGCCTTGAAGATTTGGCGCAGGCTGCGGAAGTGCTGAAGGGACGCAAGGTTCATCCTTCCGTACGCTGCATTATCATCCCTGCAACGCAGGAAATTTATAAAGAAGCCATGAAACTTGGCTATATTGATACCTTTATTGATGCCGGTGCGGCTGTTTCCACCCCGACCTGCGGCCCGTGCCTTGGTGGGTATATGGGCATTCTGGCTGCTGGCGAAAGGGCAGTTTCCACAACCAACCGCAACTTCCGCGGGCGTATGGGCCATGTAGACAGCGAAGTTTACCTGGCAAGCCCGTACACGGCGGCTGCAAGCGCAGTAACCGGTTATATTACCAGCCCCGAGGAGGTAATGAAATGAGTAAAGTTTGGCGTTATGGCGACCATGTAGATACGGATGTTATCATTCCGGCAAGATATTTGAATATCAGCGATTTTAACGAACTGGCAGAACATGCCATGGAAGATTCCAAAGAAAATTTAACCGTTAATTTTGCGGCTAACGTAAAGCCGGGCGACATTGTTGTGGCAGGCAAAAACTTCGGCTGCGGCTCCAGCCGCGAGCACGCGCCCATTGTGCTGAAAGTTAAAGGCGTTAAGTGCATTATTGCCGACAGCTTCGCGCGTATTTTTTACCGCAATGCCATCAACATCGGCCTGCCGGTGCTGGAAATTGGCACTGACGTGGAAAAAATTGAAGCCGGTGACGAGCTTGACGTGGATATGGCCAAAGGCGAAATTAAAATTGTTAATAAAAACATTACCATTAAAACAAAACCGCTGCCGGAATTTATTCAGAAAATTGCCGACTGCGGCGGGCTGATTAACTACCTTAAAGGAGAACAATAATATGAAGATAACTTTACTGCCGGGCGACGGTATCGGCGTGGAAATTGTTGACGCTGCCGTTGAAGTGCTGGATGCAGCGGCTAAAAAATATAATTTTACGGTTGAATACGATAAAAAACTGATTGGCGGCGCAGCTATTGATGCTTTCGGCACGCCGTTGCCGGAAGAAACTCTGGCGAGTGCCAAAGCAAGCGACGCAGTGCTTTTGGGTGCGGTAGGCGGCCCGAAATGGGATAATGTTGACCCTTCCATCCGCCCGGAAAAAGGCCTGTTAAACATCCGCAAAGGGCTGGGGCTGTACTGCAACCTGCGCCCGATGAAGGTTTCCAAATATACGGCGCATCTCAGCCCGCTTAAAACCGAACGTGCCGAAGGTGCAGACCTTTTAATTGTACGCGAGCTTACCGGCGGCATTTACTTTGGCACGCATAACGAAGCGCACCTTAACGCCGATGGCGTGGAAGAAGCAAGCGATATTGAAATGTACACCCGCCCGGAAGTAGAACGCATTGCCCGTTTTGCCTTTGAAGCTGCACGCAAACGCGGCAGCAAGGTAACAAGCGTTGATAAAGCCAACGTGCTGGGCAGCAGCCGTATGTGGCGCAAAATTGTTACCGAAATGCGCGACAAGGAATACATCGATGTTGAACTGAACCATTTTTATGTAGATAACTGCGCCATGCAGCTGGTGCTGAACCCGAAACAGTTTGACGTTGTTTTAACCAATAACATTTTCGGTGATATTTTAAGTGACGAAGCAAGCACCATTGCAGGCAGTATCGGTTTACTGCCTAGTGCAAGCCTTGGTGACGGCGCAGGCATGTACGAGCCTATCCACGGCAGTGCGCCGGATATTGCGGGGCAGGGCATTGCCAACCCGCTGGCCACCATTTTAAGCGTTGCCATGATGCTGCGCTATTCGCTGAACCAGGACGCAGCGGCAGACGCAGTGGAACGCGCCGTTGACGAAGTGCTGGAAGCAGGCTACCGCACGCCTGACCTGTGGGCGGAAGGCCTGAAGAAAGTAAGCACTGCCGAAATGGGCAAGCTTGTAGCGGAAGCAGTAAAATAAAGCAGCCATAAAATAAGGGAAACACAGACAGATTAGAGATATTATAAACAGTTATAAATAAGGGAAAGAAAAAGGGCGCAGACCGTATGGTTTGCGCCTTTTAAACTGATATTGCCAAAAAATTTTTAATGTGCTATACTTACATCAATCTGTTTAACGCCGGTTAAGCAGGTGCCTTTATTTATGTATCGCAGGCCTTAGAAGATGCATAAATAAGGGCATTTTTTGTTTTAACCGCATTTTTAAGGAGGTTTTTAATTTATGGCATGGTTTGATTTATTTATAGCGGGTATTTTTGAAGTTGTATGGTCTACCTGTTTAAAGTATTCGCACGGATTTACCAATGTAATGTTTACGGTTTTAACCTTTATCGGTATGGGTTTCAGTTTCTGGTTTCTGGCGCACGCAGTTAAATCGCTGCCAATGGGCACGGCTTATGCCATCTGGACGGGCATTGGCGCGCTGGGAGCCGTTATAGTGGGCGTTATTTTGTTTAAGGAACCGGTTACGCTGGTGCGTTTATTTTTTGTGGCAATGCTTTTAACAGGCATTATCGGCTTAAAACTGACATCCGGCCAATGAATTAAATTTTAGTGTAATTACAGAGTATCCTTATTGAAAATATGTATGGTTATATATAAAGGTTGCAGGATTTCTTTAGTTGTAAAAAGAATATTATAAGCAATTAGTCAATCATATAATATAATAAGGAGGTCAGTATTATGGAAAAAACAAATGAAAATGGTATTATGAAAATAGGTTCATATTTGACACGCCTATCAATGAAGTATATGCCAGATCCAAGTATTTTTGCAGTAGTATTAACTTTTATTGCATTTTTGCTTGGCGTATTTGTTGCAAATGTTTCTCCAATGCAAATGGTAGTAAATTGGTATAAAGGATTTTGGAGTTTACTTTCTTTTGCAATGCAAATGGCCTTAATTATTATTACTGGTTCTGCTGTTGCTGATGCTCCTTTTACAAAACGTAAAATCCAGCAATTAGCTTCTAGTGTAAAAACAGCTAAGCAAGCAGCTTGGTTAGTTACTTTTGTTTCAGTATTAGTTTCATATATACATTGGGGGTTAAGTCTTATTGTCGGTGCTTTATTGGCAAAAGAACTTGCAAAAGAGTTGAGAATAAAGAAAATACCATTTGAATATGGACTTATTGCTGCTGGTGCTTATGTGGGGCAGATGACTTGGCATGGTATGTTTTCAGCTTCTATCGGGCTTTTAATAGCAACACCAGGACATTTTCTTGAAGATAAAATAGGGATTATTTCAATGTATGATTATATGTTTAATCCAATGAATATTGCAGTAACAATTGCTTTATTAATATTTCCTCCTATTTTTGCTTCTATGTTGCATCCAGTCCCAGAACATATTACGCTATTATCTACAGATAGTATAAAAGCTATAGAACTTGAAACAGATACGGTTGCAGTTTTACCTGAAAATCCTACTGTTGGCGATCGTTTAAACAATAGTAAATTTGTTGCAGGAATGCTTGGACTTTTAGGTATGATTTACATAGTTTATCATTTTTATAATTTTGGCTTTAATCTTGATATTAACCTTGTAAATGCAATCTTTTTGTTTGTAGGTATTTTAATGCATAAAACTATGGCCAGTTATTTAAAATCGGTCAAAGCTGCTACCGGTGGTGTTTCTGGTATTATTTTTCAATTTCCACTTTATGCTGGTATTATGGGTATGATTCAGTATTCTGGGTTGGTAGATATTCTGTCCAGGGCGATGGTTTCGATAAGTACTCCAGATACGTTTTATTTATATACTTTTTTAAGTGCTTCGCTGGTAAATATGTTTGTTCCGTCCGGTGGTGGGCAGTGGGTTGTTCAGGGCCCTATTGCCATTGATTCAGCATTGATGATGGATGCAAATATTATAAAAACTTGCCTTGCAGTTGCTTACGGCAATACATGGACGAATATGGCGCAGCCGTTTTGGGCTATTGCGCTTTTGGGTGTTACGGGTTTGCAGGCGCGCGATATTATGGGTTATTCGATGGCGATTATGCTAATGAGTGGGCTGATTTTTATTTTGGCAGTGACATTTTTGCCGGTTTAAGGGGGTTTATTATGAAAGAGTGGACTATAAAAACTGTTCATGAGGCAATGGCAAAAGGTGAACTTACATGCCTTGAACTAGTGCGCTATTATCTGGAGCGGATAAATAAATATGATGGCAAATTACACAGCATTATTCTGGTAAATCCTAGTGCTGAAGAAGAAGCCACAGAGCTTGACGCGAGATATCAAAAAGAAGGTTTTACTGGTTCTTTGCACGGAATACCGGTTATTTTAAAAGATAATGTAGAAACAAAAGATATGCCGACAACGGCAGGTTCTATTGCACTGAAAGGTTTTGAGACTTATCGTGATGCCTTTATTGTAAAAAAACTTAAAGATGCCGGTGCACTTATTCTTGCAAAAGCTAATCTACATGAATTCGCTATCTGGGGGGAAACCGTAAGTTCTATTTTAGGACCGACTTATAATCCCTACGATTTAACAAGAACACCGGGAGGGTCTTCTGGCGGTACTGGTGCAGCGATTGCAGCTGATTTTGGTATTATTGGTATTGGTACTGATACTATTAATTCTGTAAGATCTCCGTCGTCGGCAAATAATCTTGTTGGTATACGCCCGACTATTGGTATGGTAAGCCGCAGCGGTATTGTGCCATATTCTTTAACTCAGGATACAGCAGGTCCGCTTTGCCGCACTGTGGAGGATGCTGCCCGTACATTAAGTGTAATTGCTGGTTACGATAAGGAAGATGATGTCACGGCATGGTCTTACAAGAAAACAACACTTTTTGAAGAAGGATTAGATGAAGGCACGCTGTATGGAAAACGCATTGGTGTTTTGAGAAGCTTTTTTGGCAAAGAAAAAGTTAATGAGCCGGTTAATAAAATTATGGAACAGGCTCTTGGCGCTTTACAGAATGCCGGGGCAGAACTGTTGGAGATTACGGAAAATATTGATTCTGCCTGGCTGACAAGCGAAGTAAGCGTACATTTGGACGATTTTAATGACCATTTAACGGCATATCTGCAAAGCTTCCCTGCTGATAAAATTCCGGTTCATTCTTTAAGGGAAATTTATGAAAGCGGCAAGTATCATCCTGTCGATAAGGGTAATATGGAAGATGCGCTTAAATTATCGACTCATTCTGCCCATTATAATGAAAAACTTTTGCGCCAGCAAAAGGTAAAAAATAAAATTATGAAACTAATAGCGGATAACAGGCTGGATTGCATTGTTTATCCGCACCAGCAGCAATTGGTATGCAAGATAGGAGATTCTCAAAAACAAAGAAACGGCGTACTGTGTTCTGTAACGGGATTTCCTTCGGTGGTTGTTCCGGCAGGCTTTACATCACCTGAAAGTGATGTGCCGCTTGGCGTACCTGTCGGGATGGAGATTATTGGCGAGCCGTGGTCTGAAAAACGGTTGCTTATGATTGCAAGAGCTTACGAAAAAGCTGTAAAAATGAGAAAAACTCCGGAGTTATAACCGTTTTAAAAATCATAAGTTGTAAATAATAAACCCGTCCGCAGTTTATCTGCGGGCGGGTTTGCTGTTAGTCAATTTTTATTTTTATGCCTTGATTTCAATTTCCATCAGGCAGTCGCCGCTTTCGATACGGCTGCCGGCCGCTACGTGGATTTGCGATACAATGCCGCTCATAGGTGCGGCGATGGTGGTTTCCATCTTCATTGCTTCGGTTACAATGAGCGGGGTGCCTTTTTCGACAGCCTGCCCTTTTTCAACCAGCAGTTTTACAACGGAACCGGAAAGGGTTGCGCCGATTTCACCGGGGTTGGTTTTATCGGCTTTTTTGCGCGTTACGTTGGTAGATTTAACATTTCTGTCTTTAATATCAATTTCACGCGGCAGGCCGTTGAATTCGAAGAAAATGGTACGGATGCCGTCTTCGTTTGCTTCGCCTATCTGCAAAAGCTTGATAACGAGCATTTTGCCCTGTTCGATTTCAACTTTAATTTCTTCGCCGGTTTTCATGCCAAAGAAGAAAGTAGGCGTATCAAGTACGGAAACATCGCCGAATTCGGCATGGCGTACTGCCCAGTCGCTGAATACTTTCGGGTACAGGCAGTAGCTGCTTACAGCTTCGTCGCTGGTCGGCGCGCCCATTTCCGCAAGGCTGGCGCGTACTTTTTCAAAATCTGCCGGGGGCAGTGCAGCACCGGGGCGGCCTTCGATAGGTTTGCGCCCTTTAAGAATAATTTGCTGCAATTTCTGCGGGAAGCCCTGATACGGTACGCCCAGGCGGCCTTCAAAGAATTCTACAACGGAAGCCGGGAAGCTGAGCGAATCGCCTTTGGCGTAAATATCTTCTTCGGTAAGGTCGTTCTGCACCATAAACAGTGCCATATCGCCAACCATTTTGGAAGATGGCGTTACTTTAATAATATCGCCGAACATCATGGAAACGCGGTGGTACATATCTTTAATGTCTTCCCAGCGTTCGCCGAGGCCTACTGCTTTAGCCTGCTGCTGCAGGTTGCTGTACTGGCCGCCCGGCATTTCGTGGATGTAAACTTCCGGGTTGGGGTAAGAAACGGTGTTGTCGATTGCTTTATAATACGGACGCACGCTTTCCCAATAACGGGACATTTCGTTAAGTGCGTTAATGTCAAGGTGCGGCTGGCGCGGATGACCGGAAAGTGCATAGTACAGGCTTGCGCCGCTCGGCTGGGAAGTTCCGCCGCTCATAGCGCTCATGGCTACGTCAACAATATCTACGCCTGCGTCGATAGCGCGGGCATAAGTGTAAATGCTGTTGCCGCTGCCTTCGTGCGTATGCAGGTGGATAGGCACGTTAACTGCTTCTTTAAGGGCAGAAACAAGCTGGTAAGCTGCTTCCGGCTTCAAAAGGCCTGCCATATCCTTAATGCAGATGGAGTTGGCACCGGTTTTTTCCAGTTCTTTCGCCATGGTTACATAATATTTAAGGTCGTATTTATCACGGCGCGGGTCTAAAATATCACCGGTGTAGCATAATGCAGCCTCGGCAAATTTACCTGCGTCGCGTACAGCGTCCAGTGAAAGGCGCATGTTTTCAATGCCGTTAAGGCTGTCGAATACACGGAACACGTCAACGCCGTTTTTCGCGCTGAGGCGGATAAATTCTTTAACAACATTGTCCGGATAGCTGGTGTAGCCAACGGCATTGGCTCCGCGCAGCAGCATCTGGAACAAAATGTTCGGGCATTTTTCGCGGAACTGGCGCAGGCGTTTCCACGGGCTTTCGTCAAGGAAGCGGTAGGCAACGTCAAAGGTCGCGCCGCCCCAGCATTCAAAGCTGAACAGGTTAGGCAGCTTGGCTGAGGTAGTGCCGATAACTTTCAGCATATCGTTGGTGCGCATGCGGGTTGCAAGCAGCGACTGGTGCGCGTCACGGAAGGTGGTATCCGTAAACAGCACTTCTTTCTGGTCCATAACCCATTTGGAAAGCCCTTCCGGCCCCTGCAAATCCAAAATCTGCTTGGTGCCGTCGGCAGGGGTGCCTTTAAACGCTTTGGGCAGGCTGAGCGGGGCAAATTCCGGTTTGGGCTGTACGCCTACATTGTTGTAGCCGTTAACGGTTACATCGGCAATGTAGTGCAAAAGCCTGGTGCCGCGGTCCAGCGTTTTCGGGAAGATGAAAAGTTCGGTGTTTTCATCAACAAACGAAGTATTGTAGCTGCCGTCGTGGAAGCTGGGGTGTGCCAGCACGTTTTCAAGGAACAGAATATTGGTTTTAACGCCGCGGATGCGGAATTCTTTTAAGCAGCGCAGCATTTTGGTAATGGCAATTTCGTGGGTAAGGCCGTGGGTGGTTGCCTTAACCAAAAGCGAATCGTAATACGGGGTAATAACGGAGCCCGTAAAAGCATTGCCGCCGTCAAGACGCACGCCAAAGCCGCCGCCGCTGCGGTAAGCAATCAGCTTGCCGGTATCGGGCATAAAGTTGTTGGCAGGGTCTTCGGTAGTAATACGGCACTGAATGGCATGGCCGAAGCTGGTAATTTTGTCCTGTTCGGGAATGCCGATTTCCGGGCTGTGCAGGGAATAGCCTTCGGCAATTTTAATCTGGGTCTGCACAATGTCAAAGCCGGTAATTTCTTCGGTAACGGTATGTTCAACCTGAATACGCGGGTTAACTTCAATAAAGTAGAAGTTGCCGTCCGGGGTAACGAGGAATTCAACCGTACCGGCGCTGAGGTAATTAACGTTTTTCATCAGCTTAACGGCTGCATCGCAGATTGCCTTGCGCAGTTCGGGTTTAAGCGAAAAGGCCGGGGCAATTTCCACCAGTTTCTGGTGGCGGCGCTGTACGGAGCAGTCGCGCTCGAACAAATGCACAATGTTGCCCTGCGTATCGCCCAAAATCTGAACTTCGATATGTTTCGGGCTTTCAAGGTATTTTTCAAGGTAAATTTCATCGCTGCCGAAAGCCTTCATAGCTTCGGATTTAGCCATGTTGTATACGGTTTCCAAATCTTCGTTGCTGTTTACCATGCGCATGCCGCGCCCGCCGCCGCCGTTAACGGCTTTAAGCATAACGGGGAAGCCGTGCGCCTGCACAAAACGGTAAACGTCTTCAACGCTGTCAATCGGGCCGTCACTGCCCGGAATCATCGGAATGCCGGCAAGCTTGGCCTGTTCGCGCGCATTAACTTTGTCGCCGAACATAATAAGGTGTTCAAGGCGCGGGCCGATAAAGATAATACCTTCTTCGGCGCAGCGTTTTGCAAGGTCGCTGTTTTCGCTTAAAAAGCCGTAGCCGGGATGGATGGCATCTACATCGTGCTCATGCGCGATACGGATAATGTCTTCAATATCAAGGTAAGCATCGATAGGGCCCTTGCCTTCGCCGACAAGGTAGGCTTCGTCAGCTTTGTTGCGGTGCAGTGAAAGTGTGTCTTCTTTTGAATAAATTGCCACTGTGCGGATGCCGAGTTCGTTGCAGGCACGGAAAACGCGGATAGCGATTTCGCCGCGGTTGGCAACCAGTACAGACTTAATTTTTTGCATAGTATACCCTCCTTCGGATAGCACTGTACCTATTTTATTAAAAAAAGTTACTAATTGCAATGGTTTCAGCGTAAGTATTTCTGTATACAAAAAAACATAACGGCATGCAGGGAAACATGCCGTTTAAAACAGTTAATTTTTTAAATATTTGTCAAAAAAGGCTGTAATAACATCAAGCACCGGCTGCTGAACCCAAAACGTGCTGTATAACAAAGCCTCCTTAAAGTAACGTGCATATTTATTATAATACCGCTTTATTATGCGTGGCAAATTGCAGGTACTGTTAAAACTTCAATTTAAAATAAAATAACGATATGGTATAATTTTAATATAAAGGGAAAGAGGTGTATGAGATGAAAAGAATTTTATTATTTGTAATTATGTTAATGATGATAACTGTTTCTGCTTTTGCCGATAAACAGGAATGGATTGATAAAAATTATGATTTTGGACAAGCAAAAAGAATATTAGTTAATTTTTCTGTTCCTGATGAATTGAAAAACGGTATTACGGAAAAAGAAACGGAAGAAATATTTTTTGATGTTTTACAAGATAAAGTTACTAATAAATTAGTGCCATTTGGATATAAAGTTAAAACTTTAGCTGATGTCGATGATGATATTCAATTGTTGTACGGAGTTAATTTTACTGAACAAATTAAAAATAATACTATTGAAGCAGAGAAAATTTTTGAAAAATATATAAATGAAAATGTTGATTTATTGGTAAGTGTGCAATTACTTACTTATTCAACTGGCAGTAAATATAAAGAAGGTTATTATAGAACAGTACCTAAAACAGAATCTCATTATGTCAGCAATGGAATGTTTGGAGGGCAGATTGTTACAACGCATACAACAGAACAGCAATATGTGGCACCGCAAAATGTTCCTATGACATATACAGCAGTAAAATTCATAATTGATGATGTTAAAACTAAAGAAAATGTTTGGACGCGCATTGATAATAGAGAACGTGAGGGGGATGAACTTTTTGGAAACAGTAAACCCAAAGAAGTTTTTGAAAGAATTATAAAAAGTGGATTTGGGGATTTTACCGATAAATTAAAAGACGCTGCTGGTATTGAAGAATAGGATGGTAAGTGTTATGAAAAAATTATTAGGATTTATTTGTGCTTTATTGATAGCCATTTTTGCCGTAATGCCTAATGTTTATGCAGAAGCGCAAAAGGACTATGGTAATTTAGATATGAATAGATGGTTTGCTTTGGGAGAAACCGATGAATATGATATTTTAATTGATATGAAATCAATGAATTATCAGTTAAATTATAAAAAAGATTTAGTATGTGATTTTTGGGTTTGTTATTTTTATAATAATGAAGATAAATATGTGCTTTCAAATATGATTACTAACTATGATGAGAAAACTATTAGTTTAAGGGGAATAGCTATATATAATAAAAATAATGAATCACAAGGAAGTAATAGCTTGCCTTTCCCGAAAGAGGAAAGAATAATTCCAGGTTCAATAGGAGAATTTTTATATTCTGTTTCTTTTCCGCCTGAATATATGAATGCCGATAGCGTACAAAAAATTAAAGAGAATTTAAAGGAAAAAATATAATTTAGGTAATTTAATTATGAAACAAAAACTTTACTTATCAACAGCATATTTGGATGACCTGATGGTTAGAATGGCGCACCATAGTACGGCGATTGAGGGCAACAGCCTGACGCAGGGCGAAACCAAAAGCGTACTGATTGACGGTTATGTGCCGCGCGCTATTGATTTGCGCGAATTGAACGAGGTTTTAAATTATAAAGCCTTTACTAAAGAAATGGTACGTTTTTTAAAGAAAGAACGTGAGGTAAACGGTGAATTTATTAAAGAAATTCACTCTATTTTATGCCGCGAAGCAATAGAATCCGTGCCGGGCAAATTTAAAACACAGCCTAATATGGTTATTGGTGCAGATTTTACGCCTTCGCCGCCGTACCGTGTACCGATGGACATTGAACAATGGCGGCAGGATTTGGATTATCAGCTTAAAAACGCTGCTAATGCCAGAACTATGGTAGAAGCAATCTGCCGCCAGCATTTCCGCTTTGAGCGGATTCATCCTTTCCCGGACGGAAACGGGCGTGTTGGGCGCGCACTGATGGTTTACAGCGCGTTGCAGCAAAAGCTGCCGCCGATAGTAATACCTGTTAATGAAAAGAAAAAGTACATTAACTTTTTAAACACCGAGGATTTGAACGGGTTTGTGGAATTTTGCCTTGCATTGCAGCAAAAGGAAGTGGAGCGCATAAAAATTTTAGCTGATGAGCGTGACAAGGTGTTAGAAATTTATACAGAGGAATAAAAAAGAGTTTGGCATTGTGCCAAACTCTTTTGCGTGTATGCAGTTAACTTTGCAGATGTCATTCCAGCAAATTATTTTTGCGCCAGCCTTCGCTTTTCCAGCGGTAAATAAATACCAGCGCGCGCAGGCATTCATCAAGGCACATGGCAAGCCATACGCCCACCAGCCCCCAGCCAAGGTGCAGGCCAAAGAACCACGCGCCAAGCGTTGCCACGCTCCACATGGAAACAAGCCCCGTCGTTACCGGCCATTTAATATCACCGGCCGCCTGCAAACTCATAACCATTACCATGTTTACGGCGCGCCCCGCTTCAAGGAACACTTCTATTAAAAAGATGTGCCGCCCCAGTTCCAGTACTTCGGGGTTATCGGTAAAAATGCCGTAAATGCTGTCGCTGTTAAAAAATAAAAGCAGTGTTACCGTTGTGCTGATGGTAACGGCAATGCGGATGGTTTTCCATACGCGCTGTTCAACGGCGTCCAAATCGCCCGCGCCAATTAAAAAGCCGACGATAATCTGCGTTGCCATGGCAAGCGCCTGCGAATAGATGTAGGAAAACATGGCAATAATATAGGCGTAAATTTTGGTGGTAATAACCACAATGCCCATTACGTTAACAAAGCGCATAATAACCATCTGCGAAATCTGGTAGGAAAGCGATTCGCCGCCGGAGGGCAGCCCCAGGTACAAAATTTTATACAGCGTGCTTTTGGGGAACGGGCGCAGGTATTTAAACGAAAGGCGGATATCAATAAATTTGCGGAAAAAGTACAAAATTAAAAGCAGCCCCAGCACCTTACTGGTGTTAGTGGATATGGTTACGCCCAAAACGCCGAGCGACGGTATCGGCCCCAGGCCGTGAATTAAAATGCAGTTGCCTGCGATATTGATAAGGTTCATCACTACGGAGGTAATCATGGTGATTTTTAAAAGGGAATAGCCGCGGAAGAACGAAATAAAAGAGATATAGGCAGACTGCACTACAATAAAAAGCCCTATGTAGCGCAAAAAGAGCGAGGCTTCAGCCCAGATGTCTGCCGGTACATCCAAAAGGCTTAAAAAGAAACCGTCAAAAATAAACAGCGCCGCGCTGATGATAACGCCGAAAACCATATTGGCAAGCAGGGCAACGGTGCAGACTTCGGCAACTTTTTCGCGGTTGCCCGCGCCGCGGTGCTGGGCAATTAAAATGGTAGCTGCCATGCTGATTACGCTGAGGGCGAGGATAACGATATTGATAATCTGGTTGGCGTTGCCTACGGCGGCAACCGAGTGCTGCGAGTAATGGCTGAGCATGAACTGGTCAACATTGCCGACCATCATCTGCAAAAGTATTTCAATAAAAATTGGCCAGGTCATTTTAAAAACGGAAAGTTTTTGCGTGCCTTCGGCGTTTTTTACTGCGGACATGATTGTGCTCCTTATTTTTAAAAGTTTTTAAACAGAGAAAATAACTATATTATAGCAGTTTGCATTGTATTTACAAGCAGAAAAGTGTAAAATAAACAGCAAAAAATAAATTCGCAAAAGTCTGAAAAAATATTGTTAACCAAAAATATATAAAAGGTTGACAATAAAAACAGCAAAATTTATAATTAAAAAGTAAAGGTGTGGTGAACTATGTTAAAACTTATCAGGGCATTATCAGAATACAACGGCCCGACTTATGACGGTGCGGTAATGGCAAGAGCCGTTATTAAAGCATCCGTGCTGGAAAACGGAGATTACTCAACGCGCCCGGTAAAAATGGCGCCGCCGCGCATGGGTATTATCGAGGCTTATAAAGAAGGCGCCGCTTCGCTGACGGTAACGCTTCTGCGCCCGCTGGTGCGTGCCGGTGAAATGCCGGAAACGGTGCCGCAGGGCGAAAAACAGCTGAGCTTTGTTATTGATAAGCCGGAAATTAACGCTTATCTTGATGCCGTGGACGACACTAATTCCATTCACCGCGGCGAAAACCCTGTTGTACCGGGGCTGTGCATGATTGAGCATTTGTGGCGCGCTTTAAACAAGCCGCTGCCGCTGAACTGGGACGTTAAATTTAAAATGCCTGCTTTTGCGGGAGAACAGATTGACATATACAAAAACGGCGCGTCGCTTGACGGTTACTGCGGCGGGCGCGAGCTGTTTACGGTAGGTATAAAGGAGAGTTAAAACAATGAATGGCACAAACAGGCCGGACGGTGTCCGCGAGATGGTAAAAATGGCGCTTTTAATGGCGATGAACTGCGTATCGGCGTATGTAATAATTCCGCTGCCGTTTTCGCTGTCGCCAATATCGCTGCAAACGGTGTTTGTAAATCTTTTGGGCTTTTTGCTTACGCCGCGGCAGGTGCTTATTACCATGTGCGCATACCTTTTAATGGGGCTTGCGGGGCTGCCGGTGTTTACTGGCGGCACGGCAGGGCCCGGCAAACTGTTTGGGCCTACCGGCGGATATATTTTCGGCTTTTTAGTGGCAGCGCTTATCATCAGCTGGCTGCGCGGCAATAATTACGGTTTTAAGCGCTGCGCATTTCTGGGCGTTGTTATCGGCATACCGGTAATTTACCTTCTGGGCGTGGCGCAGCTTAAATTCATTACCGGCATCGGCTGGGAAGAAGCCGTTGTTACCGGCGCTTTGCC
>UMJI01035239.1_pt1 | contig 66782 bp, 94 predicted proteins | sample 1965991 | NCBI WGS metagenome assembly UMJI01 (sample SAMEA4836140, study PRJEB28245) | human gut metagenome | biome: gut microbiome; material: fecal sample | place: Denmark | collected 2008
TTACGTTGCCGCCAATTTGATTTATGCCTCTATGTACTGTAATTTTCATATTTTCACCTGCTTATAAATAATTTTTTAATGTTTCTTGTAAATATTGAATATATTTTTGTTTTATTTCTTCAGGTTCAATTATAATAATATTTTTCCCATAAGCTGCCAGCCATTGATAAAAACCAGGACTGTCACTCACCTTTACAGAAGCGTTAAAAGTACCGTCTTTATTGTTTGTAATAAAAGTATTAACACCGAATTTTTTTAAAATTTCTCGGCGGCACCCATAATTACATTTTAGCTTTACACTTACAAAATTACCAATCCACATATTAACGCTGCTGCGTAAAAAATTTTCTATTGTTTTACCATTAGTAAGTTCATTAAGTTCTTCTATTTCATCATGAATACGAACTTTTTCTTCAAGTAATGTCAAATTTTCAAGTAAATCAATTTTAAAAACTGTTAAATGATTATGCGTGGAAGGATTTGCCAGCAAAAAATATTCCATCCCTGACAGAAATACGTAATATGGGCTTACCTTATAAACATAGCCATTGCGCCGCATTATTTTTTTATCATTTGCTTTTTCATTACGGTACTGAAATTGCACCTGATTTCCGGCGGTTATTGCACGTATCAATAAATCAAATTTTAGTTTAAATTTATTATCGGCAATCTTTAAATCTTCATCAACAAAAGTTGTACGGGCGATAATTTTTTCACCTTCCGCCGTAGCAAGTTTTTTAATTTTTTTTATAAGTTTTCTTGTATCTTCTACCGTTAAAAATTGTGCTTTAGCAACAGCATCAGCCAATATTTTCAGCTCGTAATCCTCAAAATCCTGGTCTGTCATATACCAGCCTTTATTATGATTAGCACATTTTATAATGGAATAACCTGCATCTTCCAGGCATTCTATATCGCGGCTTATAGCTTTTCTTTCAGCGTCAATCATATAGGCTTTTAATTTTTCTTTTATCTGTGTTGAATTAAGCGGATGAAATTCATCCGTCTTTTTCATCATCTCCAAAATGTACAAAAGTTTCAGTTTGTTATTCTCCGGCATTAAATTCACCAGCCTTTTGTATTGTTCCTTACATTTCTTTAATTATAAAGGCCGAAAATCTTTTTCTTTAAAACATCTTCCTGCCATAACTTTATAAGTTCATCTATTTCAAATATACTATATTGTCCATTATCTAATATTTTATCATAATCAAAAGTATTTTCGGAATTTTCAAAACCAAATTCCGATATTTTATTTCTAATATAAATTTTAGCATTTTTACCTGAAATAACTCCATCAGAAAGTGTTGTTAAACAAATAGAATTTTTTCTCTGCCTATCAAAAATAATATCATCCGGAATGTCAACAAAAATAAACTGTATTTTATTCTTATATTTAACAACCATGTTCCAAAACATCTTTAATGATTTAAAATAATCAGAATTCCGGTTTTCTTCTTCTTCGTTATCATTTTTGTTAAAAGCAATAACAACTGTTCCACCTTCGTTGTCTTCTAACAATTCTTCAAAATTATACTCGTCATATTCAAAAGAGGGTATATATAAATCATTAACAAATATTATTCTCCTGCTCTTTATTCTTTTGTTAGCGTGCAAAGCTTCCGTAAGACATTCAATTATATTATATATTCTTTTCGTATTCTCATTATTAATAAGATAATGAACTGGATGTCCGTAAAAATTTTTTAAAATCCCTGTTCTATAAATTCGTTTTATTTCATTTTCAAATTTCAAATCTATTAATAGTTTTCGTACTTTATCCATTATTTCATTTTCATTGTAATCAGTTTTCTTAATCAAGTACTCACTTATACCGCAACTAAATGAAAACAAATATGAATTTTCTATATTTACAAGTTTACCGCTATTCGGAAAACGTATAGCTACTAAACTTTTACCCCATTGGAAGCGTTTTAAATATGTTTCTAATTTAATTTCTTTAATAAAATCAATATTTAAATTTGAAGTATAAAAAATTTTAGTAAGTTCTGTCTTTAAAATGGCTTCAGGTTTATTTTGGCAAATTTCATTAAAATTAATTTTAAATAATCCTTTTATACCATCATTTTCCAAATCGTAAAATCTTAAGTCCATATTTTCATTATCATTTAAAAGCATGTCATAATAATTATTTAGTTTATTAAAATCAACATCTCCGCTTTCTTTTAAAAATCCCCTTTTTTTCAAAACTTTTTTCATATTGGCGGTAAAATTACAACTAAATTCATAGTACAGCATATTTTTCACCCTTTCTTATTTTTTATTATCATAACAAATATGCTGTACCATTTTAATCGCAGCAACAAAAAATGGCTTAACCATTACAGTTAAGCCTTAAATTTTAAAACAAATCTATCTGGTATATTAATATTTAATTTATAATTATTTATGTCGTTTTCACATGGTTTTTTCTGCATATATTACGCATTATACTGTGTCTTTTTGTATTTTTCAATTTTTTTGAACTCAAATTGAACTCACTTGTGCTATAATAATTTTAACAAATAGCATACCTGCCAGATGCTATTCGTTAATTTAATACCTCTAAAATAGGAAGTCTTTTCGACTTCCTATTTTTTAAGGAACCAGATGTTTTTGACTGCGTAGCGCTTTTAAAAATTCTTTTACTTTTATTTTTTCATCTTCGGACATTCTGATTGATACCATTTTATAGCCCTGTGATTTTCTTCCTGCATTTTTTCTATCGCCGCCGTTGGGTATTACCCACTCGAATTGCAAGCCCTCTGCCGCTGCGCTTTCGTTAAATGCGGTTTCAACTTCATGTTTATTAAAATCTCTGTCCATTTCAAGTGCAGGTAATAATGCCTTATTAGCAAAAAAACGTTCTGACAAGTTAGCGTTTTTCTCCAAGCACTTTAAAATACAACTTTTTTTTGATTTCCCTTTATAACCTTGCACTTGACCATCAATAATAATTTTTAATTCCATTTCACCCATCCTTTCCATTCATATTATACCATAAACAAAATAGCGGGGCTTTCACCCCGCTATTTTTTAGTGCTTAAAGTAAATGGCCGGATTACCATTTTCATCATTGAAATGATACCAACGTGTTACCCCGTCCGCGCAAAAGCCCATATTTTCAATATCAACCAAAGCGCAGATACCTGCTGTCATATCATGCGTACATTGGAAGTACGCGCTAATTTTTCTGATTTCATCAAGTTTCATAATTCTTCTTTTGGTCATTTTCATTACCTGCCTCAACTTATGGATTCAAAAAATTCATTAAGACCTACTTCCGCAGGTTCTTCAACGAAATCTGATTTTCTTTGTCTTTCTCCAATGTCTATCATTTCATCAATATGTGCTTGCGCATTTTTATGTTGCCACGATAATGGTTCACCACCCACCCAACCATAATCGGTTATTTCGTAAAACTTCCCACGGTATTCATATTTTAAAACGGTTCTTCCTTCATGGTTTATCCACTTTCCAATGTATTTTGCTTTCATTTCTTACCACCTACCTTTCAATAAATATTGCGGGGCTTTCGCCCCGCTGTTTTTTATTCGTTAATTTCAAAGAAGCTGTTGCATTTTTTAGCAAGGTCAAACATTAAATCGGTAATTTCATAATGCGTATCGCTGTGCTCTTTGATGTCCTTTGCGATTTTGTACAGCGCCTTGCCGGTTACATTTTTTAAGCCTTGTATATAATCCAGCATTTTCGCGTAATCCTCGTTAGTTCCTCTGCTGTACAAATTGTTCTCAATGCAGTAACCCATTACATCGCCATAATATAATCCGCGTGTTTCTTTAATGGTCATATTTAAAACCTGCCTTTCATTTTCGGGTGTTTCTATTTTCTTTGTATTTATTATATAATGTTATTGTTATTTTGTCAATACGTTTTAACAAAACGAAAAAATGGCAAAAAAAATAAGCGCAGGTTAAAATCCTGCGCTACATTATTTAACAGCAACATATAACATACATGCTGCTACAATATATGCAATATTCCGTTGCCTCTCAAGGTTCCGGCGTTCTTTCTTCATTTCGTTGCTTAATTCTGTTAATGATTCGTTGGCATTTTGCAATTGCGTCTGCTGCAGTTTCGAGGTTACAGTCAAGGCTTTCAGCTGTTCCTTTAGCTGCATCGACTGTTGTTTCGCTTCGGTCAAGGACGTCTGCAAGTCTGTCAACTGTTTCTGTAGCATTGCCGATTCCGTCTTGGAGTTCGCGATTGCTTTGGACGCTCTGTTTAATTCCACCTCTAACGTTGTCAATTCCTGCGCCGTTATCGTATATGTTTCCGCAGCTTCGCAGGAAGTATGCGGCACAAAAAACCAAAGCAACGATAATAATACCAATATAAAGGCGATTATTAGATTTTTCTTGCTCATTTTTCATTTTTTACCTCTTAGTGCGGCAAGTTACCGATAAAAGCTGCACTATAACCTATAAATCCACCGATAAGTAAAGCAAGCAGATTTGTAGTTACATACGATGCTATAAAACCTATTAAATTATCGGTAGTAAATGTTAAATAAGTAATGACACAATATAAAATGACTAAAATACCTAATATTATATGTTTCTTTTTCATAGTTTTCTCCTTATTTACTTTATACCGCCATATTTGGCGCGTGCGCAGTTTTTAGCGGTTTTGCATAAAAGTATAAGCGTGTCCGTCAAAAATCAGCGCACACGCCAGCTGTGCAGGCGGTTATTTTGGATTACAGTGCAAAATAATGATGCAGTGCACCAAGTGCAAAACCTACTGCGCAGCCAAGCCAGAAGTTTTTATCTGTTACGATACCTTTTAAAGTCTGCATAGTTTCACCTCCTGTCATTTAGGCACGTTATCTAAAAATTTTGTAAAAATAACATAGCAGCCCAATACACCGCCGCCGACAATTGCAATAATCGTCAACACCAGTTCAAATACTATGTTATCAGTTACACAAATTCCGTAAGTTGCACAAATCACTGCAAATAAAGCAATAAATGCCGGTAAAAATAATTTCATTGTCCTGCCTCCAAACTTTCAAAAATACCGGTAAAAATTATAAGTATACTTTGCAAAATTACAGGTTTTTGCCAATTACGTAAATGCAGTTTGCAAAATTAGCTGTTTTTGCAATTTAACTTGCTGTTACCATAGCTCTCACCTCATTTTTAACTGCTCGAATTTTTCGATATGTGAACGACATCAATGTCGGTAACATATTAATGATTTCTATACCATTCTGCGTTCCCGCGGATTTCGTCTAAATGCTTATACAGATTATCGCCCGGACACGCTGTTGCCATAAGGTCACGGTGGCCCATGACTACACTGTCACTGGCAATTAAACCATAAGCTTCGCAGATGTCGGCAAGCAACATCGGCAGTGCGTCAAGCTGAGCCTTTGTCGGTTCAGCAGCATTGAAGTTACCGCAAATATGTACACCGATGGAAGTGTAGTTAAAACCTTCGGCGTGTGCTCCCACCGCCCAGTCCGGGCGTCCTAATTCCACAGTGCCGTCCTTACGCACGATAAAGTGATAACCTACGCCTGCCCATCCCAAATTTTGGTGGCTGCGGTGCAGCTGTTCTGCCGAAAGGTCATCGTCTGTCGGGTTGCCTGTATGGTGGATTACGATGCGGCTGGTATCATCACGCTGGGTTAAATTGGTAAAATGCAGGCCGTAATCTTTTGGTTTTACTCTTTTAAAATTCATTTTATGTCACCGTCCTTGAAACCAATTTTGTTGTTGCTGTACTCGCTATCTATTGCATCCGGCACTCCGTTGCCGTCCTTATCGGCAAAGGCCTTTGCTACAAATGTTACGGCCGCAATAAATTGCGCACCTACAAGCACAGTCAAAAAGTTAATCATTACCGGCACATCAGCTCGGCCGGTATCATACCAGTTATAAAGCCAGCCTGCATTAATTAGCAGTATTTCCAGTACAAGCAACGCGGCAAAAATAACTAATACCCACAGCGGTGCGTCTGTGGGTATATTGGCAGTAGTTTTAATCAAAAAATCTTTTAATTTTTCAAGCATTTAATCATCCTTTCTGCAACACTCGCTGCATCGCATTTCAAGCGTGTGAATTCTTTCCTGCAATTCGTCCAGCCGCTTATGTGCAGATTTTACGCTGGCAATAGCAACAGCTATGTCTTGCGCCATTTGATTGGTTAACTGCCGATAATCCTCAATAGTACCTCTGGCTTCAATTATCATGTCTTTTAAGCCCTGTACCGTTGCATTAAGAGGGGCAATTATCCAAATTTTAAAAATCCAGCCTACTGCGCCTAAAACGGATAATGCTACGCCAATATCCTGCAAATCCATTTAATAATCACCCCTGTCCTGATTCGCGCCCATGAAAAAAGCTATTGCCAAAAATGTAATAACCATCCCGGTTATATAGCCAAGTATAAAATCGACCAATTTAATCACCCCCTTTTTCTACAATAAAAAACACCCCTATAATTTTTTATAGGAGTGTGATTTTATGAAAAAACAACGAAAACGCTTAAAACTACCAAACGGGTATGGCAGCGTAACCATGCGCAAAGATACCCGCCGCCGCACACCTGGTATTGTCCGCGTGCCAATTAATGGCAAGCAGGTAACCATAGGCTATGTGGCAACCTACGAAGATGGGCTTGCGATGCTCGCTGAATATCACAAGGACCCTACCCGCTTTATAAACAATAACATCACCTTTGCTGATGTATATCGTTTTATGCGTGCTGAACATTGGCCTAAAATTGCAGCCAGCACAGCCAAGAATTACGAATCCGCTTACAAGCATTTAAGCTGCCTATATAAGCAAAAATTTATAGAATTGCGTACCGGCGATTTGCAGTCTGCTATTTTACAAGCAGAAAAGAACGGTGCTGGATACGGTATGCAGAAAAAGATTAGACAGGTAATGCACTTTTGCTACAACTATGCTGTAAAGTACAACATTATAAAGCCGGATATGGATTACAGCCGCTATGTGGAGATTGGTCAACACGTAATTCTTTATCCAAAAAGTCCTTTTAATACACGGCAGTTAAACAGGGTTAAGGCTCTTATTACAGCTGATAACCCTTTGGCTAAATGGGCTATGTGCGTAGTCATGATGTGCTATTCCGGCGTGCGTCCATCAGAATTTTTATCAATCGTCAAAAAGGATGTAAAAATAAGGCCGCGTTATTTTATAGTCCGTGATAGTAAGACGGAAGCCGGGAAAAACAGACCGGTCCCGATATCAAAAAAGACTTCGGTATATTTCCAATATTGGATGAACAGCCCTGGAAAATATTTAATCACCGACGACAAAGGCAACCGCCTTAATTATTCCCGCTTCCGCAATCGCTTCGACAAGGTTATGAAAGCAAGCAGGTGCAAGCATACGCCGCATGAATGCAGGCACACCTGCGCAACCCTGCTTGATAACGCCAATGCTAACGAAACGGCGGTAAAGCGTATTCTTGGGCATGCTTCTGAAGGCGTTACAAAACGTGTTTACACACATAAATCTTTGCATGAGCTTAAACGCGCAATAGATATGATTTGACGCCCTTTTTGGTACTAACATGGTGCTAATTAGCGCATATAAAATCCTCGTAAGCCGCTCTACGCCTGCATTTAGCGTGGTACTTGTGGGGTACTGTTTATGCCTGGCAGCTAAAAAATGCTTCAAAGCCCTTATTTATCTGAGTTTTCGGTGTTTTGCACCGAAACATTCAGTGTGATTTCTTCAACTTCTGCTTTTGTGGTAGCAGCAGCAATTTCTTCTTTCGCAAGCCTGTAGGCCTCGTGTAGTGCGTTGCTACGGACTGCGACAGCGGCGATAACAGCGCGCAGGTCATTTGCAGTTACAGTCACGTTTGTATTATCGGCAGTAGTCCATTCAAGCGTTGCTTCCGCGCCTGCCATGTCAAGCGCAATAATAGCTGCGTTGATACGGTCACGGGCTTTATCGTCATAGTCAAAGCTGTTGCCGTTATATTCAATCGGCTGTACTTCTTTTTGGTCGCGTTCTGCCTTTAACGTCGCTTTTTTTGCTTCTTTCAGTTCGTCAAGTGTTGGTTCAGGCAACGCTTCAACTTCGTAGTATTCCCCTTTGTCAATAATTATCCATTGATTAGTATTACAGTCATTGGCTACATCAGTATATCTTGCCATTGCAACTTCATCATTTTTATACAGTTTATCGCCTATTTGGGTCATTTTTAATCACCGTCCTTTTAGCTATCATAGCCTATAGCTATCCAATACGTTGCTGTGTTACCCTTATTATTAGTTACGCAGCGACAGCTTGTTGTTGTCACATCATACACGTTTGCTGTAAGATGCGTGCTGTCATTTGCAACAACAATCGAACCAAAAACGCAAGGCGGCTCACTAAACGCTTTTGGAAAATTTATAGTCATAGCACTATAACCCGGAGGAAAATAAAGATACCATACACACTGCTTGTAACCATTCGGAAATTTGACAGTGAAGCCTTTTATTACGGTATCACCATCCGTCCAGTTCCATGCTGTGTATGTGTCAACGGGCACTGTTACATTGCCAGTATAATTAGGTTTTGCACCGTTTACGGATAGTACAATAGGCTGCCAACCTTTGAAGCCATAGCTGTTGTATGTAGTGTACTCACCTAAATATGTAGTTGCATTATTTTCTATAGGTGACAGGGTAAATTTGATAGGAACAGTATTATTAGCACCTTTTGTAACAACAATAAAACCGCTTACGGGTATGTCTAAATTTGGTGCATATGATGGCTGTGATGTCACAATATCAACATAAAAAGTTAATGTACTGTTAACAGGTAATGTGTTAGCAATTTGGTCGAATGTGACAGTATCATAATTTAAGCCCAACTGTGCCAACGAATTATAAAATTTACGGTTAATGTCAACGTCACCGCTTGTCGGTGTAATGCCGTTAATGCTTTGTACTACTGACTTATACGTTGCATCGCCAAATAACGCTTTGTTCTGGTCGCCTGCTGCCGGTGCCGGAACCATACCACGTTTACCAGCGGCTTCGGCTGTCGCACCAGTAAAATCGCTTAAATCAGGCAAATTATTGAGATTGTTATAATCCAGTTTTGCACCATTTGCTCCGCCGCTGTGGTCATGTTGATAAATATTAATAATCTCCGGCCGCATATCAACGATATTACTTTGCTGTATAACGGACGTGTTAGCTGGTACCGTTACTTTTGCCAATGCAACCCATCCTTCCGGTGTTGTAGGCACAGTAGGTTCTGCCGCCGCTGTACCACCAACCACCTGGAAAGCAATAGAACTTGCTATTCTTGTTTTAACTTCCACCTGTGTAATATTGCGGCTCACTACATCAGTCATAACATTGCGGATTTCCGGCTCATCTTCCACTTCTTCGTATTTTGCGCAAATTAAGTCAATACGCGGCTGGCTGGCGGATGCAGGTGCAATAGTAAGCGGAGTAGTTAAATCTGCTTCTAAAAGCCCTTGATATCCCTTCTGGTAAATTCTTCCGGATTTTACATATACTGTCATATCCGGCACTGCCTGCGCAGTTACTTCTAATCCGCTTACACAATCATTTGCGGCAATAAAATCCGAAATGGTAGTTATTAATCCGTTGTATAAATAAGCGTTATTATTATTTAAGTCATCACTCAAAAGCTCGGCATAATCATTAAACTTTACTCTATGCATTCGCTTCTCACTCCTCGCTTAAAAATTCGATATAAACCTTCGTTCCGGCAACAATTATCATCTGTACTGCATCCATAATTTCAGTTCGTGACAAATTCTGCTTTCGTGTAGCTGGTAAAGTAAATGTTCCAGCATCCAAATAATCAGCATCATAAAAAAATAAACCAACACTCAATGCACTGGTTTCTGTATGTTTTATTCTGATATATCCGGTAAAGCTGCTATCTTTTTTACCACCCAATCTCGCAACATAACGGCCAGAACCATCAGAAGCTGCTGAAACCAAGTTATCACCGGCAGGCATTAAAAATATACCAGCATTGTTATAGGCTGTATCTCGGATAGGTTCAAAAACTTCAACCGGTTTCTCTCCGGTTAAATCTGTTAATATCTGAATAATTGCCTGCCGCGTACCATATAAACGTAACATTTCAACGATTATGCGGCCACGGAAGCTATCATCATCTTCCATATATTTGCGTTTCAAACGTACCAAATCCCAGCCCCAGCGGTCAAGATATTCTCCTGTCGCTGTTCTTAAATAAATTTGTTCCGTCATTGCATCTACATTGCCGTTAAACTCGTCAATAGCCGTTATCGCAGCTTTGGCTAAAGTATAAAGGACAGTGCCTTTTTCAATAGCACTGTCCCCTAGCCAAGTTAAATATTGCAGTATTCTTTTCATAATACCGTAACCTCCACGCTATCCGGCTGCAAAATCTCGTTTTCTTCCGGCACGGTGTCCGTTGTCGGCTCAGTAAGTTTTACGTTCTCCACACCTGCCACATTCATGGCCGTTTGGATAATCGTTGCAGTATACAGCGGCTCACCCATTTCAAGATTTGCCACCAAATCTGTAAGTGCAGTAATAACGCCCTGACGGGTCAACACTTCATCACTACCGCTTAAAACATTAATAGACATTTTTATATCAACACCGACTCGTACGGCCCTTTCAATGGTGTACTGGATACAAAAGCCCCGGTATTCATCGATTTTTTCTTTTACAGCCGCCAACAACGTATCATCAACGCTGCTATCAAGGTAAACCGTAAACCAGCCTTTTGTTGGATAGTTGGCACGAACCGTAACACCGGTAACACCTGATACCGTCATTGCCGCATATTTTATAGCGCCTTCCGTTGCACGGCCAAGGCTTTCAAAATAAGCCGGCACACGATTGCGGTATTCTTCGTCCGTTTCATCGTCCATTCCACCTGTCATTTCGACAACCTTCGCCCAGTCTATACCTGATATGGCCACACCAATTTGCTTTAACTCCGTACCAGCCGCAAGGTTAGCATTACTTCCTTTTGCCACCGCACGTGCCGACACATTAACGCTAATTCCACCAACCGGTAATGTTGCCAACTCTGTGGTAGCAAATTGCGCTCCATTTTCAGCTTCAAAAACCGTACCTATTGGTATAGATATACCAATAGGACTGGCGGCATCGCGCCCGATGGTTATAATGCCAAAAGCCATGCTACCAAGCTTACGGGTCATTCCTAAATCTTCCAGCCTTCTGTCAAGCCATTCCCCTTCAGAAGTAGATATGAAAAATTTTAAAACAAATTTGTACAGATACATATATGCTTCCTCAATGGCGCTTGCCACTGCTTCCAGCACTGTACGTGTCACACTGCCGATGTTAAAGTCGCTTAGTGTACTTCCCACAACGGCATTAAACATTGTTTGCAGAATATCTTTAAAACTTTTTATCAAACCATTACCCCCCCACATCCAAAGTGTAAACAAGATTATTTGTTCCGGGGTTATCGACTACTTTATAATAAACGGTATAAATTATAGTTCGTTCGGCATGGTTGACGGTATAAGTTACGTCTACCAATTCCGTACGCGGCTCTTGCACAATACAATCTTTAATATTAGCAAGTGCCATTTCCAAAAAACTATCCGACATTGGTTCAGATAGAATATCATAAACGCCGTTGCCATATTCCGGGTGCCTTATAAGCGTACCCTTAGGGCAGTTAAGACGCATTATAAGCGCCTGCCTTACGTTATCAGCATCACTGATAGGCTGCATATCACCGTTGCGCGAGATTACCTCGCCAGCACCATCCAGCCACCCGGTATCGGCAATCATGATATCAACGCCTAATTCCTTATTCATTTTTAGTCCCCTATAATGACATCGTTGCTGCCCTCGGCCATTGTATCACCACAGCTTATGCTATCGCCGATACGGCAGGCGGGCAAACCGTTAATAAAGACAGTACCGCTACCGCTACTGCTTGTTCCAGCGTGCGGGCTATGGATAGGACAGGCTCCGTGCGTTTGCCAGCCATCATTCAGCCTTACTGCACCGCGGCCGTTAATTATTACATTATCACTGCACCCGACAGCAGGTGTTGCAGGATAGCAATGCGGATGTCCAGCCGACATATCGCCTTTTCTTACTGCTCCCGGCATAATATCACCCCTTAGTTAATCATTACTTTTGTACCTTTAAGCGTTAAAACACCTGTAGCCTGTAAAGTAATATCGCCGTTGGCATGAAAACGGAACTGTGAGCCGCTCTCGTGTACCATTGCGACTTCTTCGCTTGGTGGCGGCGCATCTGCACCCTCACTATAACTGCAACCTATAACGTGGCCCTCGTTTAATTCACCATTGGCAAATACCACAAGCACCTCTTGCCCAACATGCGGCAGCGCTACAATGCCCCAGCCAGCGCCGACATACTGGCTCGTTACACGAATAAAATCCGACTCTTTTTCCAGTAGAGGAAACCATACTTTAACGCGGTAGTTATCGGTATCAATGGCCGTAACAATACCAACCTGAGCGAATGTAGTCTGGTCATCCATTTGCATATCAGGTCACCGCCGTTTCATACAGGTTTTCTCGGTACTGCGCCGCACTGTCAGGCTGTTGATTAGTACCAGATAATGTACATGTATAACCGGTTGACGCGGCAAAATTATGTTTAATTTCAGACACATAGTATTTACCGTCAAAGCGTCCGCATCCTTCGATAGCTATTAGCTTTTCGGCGCCGACAGCAGCATTACCAGCTATTTCCATGCTTTCAAAAGTAACCACTGCCGTACAAAGTTTAGACAGCAGGTTTTGTGCCGTACGCAGTGCTAAATCATACGTTTTTGCTTTGCTGTCATAAACAACTTTTGCTTTCTCGCCGTATTTTGCAATAAGGTCATCGTTTTGCGCCGTTGCCGATATTGCCTGCTTACCTTTGCCCATAAAGTGCCGTACGATTACTTTATTGGTAATTTCCAGCATACTATCATCAAAGGTTACAGATTTGATATTGCTTGCCGTGTCCTTTTTCCAGTAAAAAGTAGAAGTTACTTCTTCCTCGCCGTTTTCGTCCTTCTGTGCCTGCCGCTCTCCAAAATATAACTCTTTCTGCGGCGTTACATAGCACACAAAGCCTTCGCGGTCTGCCATGGTTTGCAATATCTGCCATTCTTTCTTATCTTTGTACAAGTCGCGTTCCACAATCGTGGTAGTCGGCGTTACTACCGGCGTCAATCCATACTTCTCGGCAAGCAGTTCAGCTACCTGCGATGCAGTACGTTCCGCAAAAGCAAGATTAAATTCGTTATCCAAAAGCAAGGCAGCATAATCACGCCCAACAAGCGTAACATACTGGCCGCTGGCACTGTATGCAGGCCGCACGCCGTCAACTTTACCACGAAACACCAGCGACAGTTCGTTTTTGCTCCACGCCTGCGGGTTAGCAACATAGCCGAGGTAAATTTGCACGTCCATTTCCTTACGCAGATAATCCGATAGTGCTTTATCATTTTTCAGCGTCAACTCAAAGCTGTCAGCGGCATTATATAGCGTGTCAGTAACGGCAAGCGTTATAATGTCCTGCCAACTGATTACTTCGGCATTCCCACCATCACGCGGCGTTACTTCAATCCATGCACGTGGATATTTCATATTACACCTCCAGCGGCGGTAGCTTCTTCAAATCTTCTTCCGCAATTAATTTCAAATCTTCCATAGCGTGCGCATTGGCCGGTAATGTAAGCGTTTTTACATCATCTGGCACAATCGCACTGTTAAGCCCGTTTATCATAGCTATATACTGCCAATCATCAGCATTACCGCTGATATTAACAGCTATTGACCGCAGGCAATCGCCTTGCACAAATGGTTTTGACACTGTAGCTACAGCCTGCAAAGCTCCGCTTGCTCCGCTTTTTGCCATTTCAGCTATGATATTGCTTTGTTTAACAAGGTTTGTCAGCTGATAGGTAAGCGATGTTGTTATATCGCCCACACGTATCAGCGACATTTCATAATCCACAAGGTCATCACGCTGCCAGTTATAATTAAAACTTTCAATTATAACTTTGGTATTAATCGGGCCGAAAATAAAAAGTGCTTCCGCGCCTTTGTTTTGCAGTTCTTCCAGCGCCCGCGCTTTATCCAGCGCACCTATTTCATTAATAACGCCTTTAAAGCTACAACTCTGTTCGCCCTGCCCCATATCCTGGTACTCTGTTTTATACCCCGGCACTTCAAAACGTGCAACCTTGCGGCTGGTTACAAACTCAATCTTTTTTTCAGGCGGTATCAATGTAATACCGCCTATATTTAAAACGCTCATACGCTTACCCCCTTGCAGCTGCGTATTTACCTGGTAATGCACCTGCGGTAAAGGTTGCCGCTTCCTCGGCACTGCGTACAATAACCTCGTTGTTCTGTTGAACACTAAGCCCGCCGCCAGTATTACCGCTACTCATAGGCTCTGGCGTACTGGTATCAAGCTTTGCACCTATCTTTTCGGCCAACCATGCACCTCCATTGTTCATAATATCCCTAAGGCCTTGCACAATCGGGGTAATCAAGTCTAAAATGCCTTGTAAAATAGGCTGCACTATATTAAATACCCACTGAAACGCCCCCGCAATTCCCTGAATTACAGCACAAAGGTTTTGAATGGCAATAATCATAAAATCAGCAATAAACCCGCCTATCTTCGACAGAATAGGCCACGCCGCTTCAAACATTTGCCAAAAGATACCTATCAGCGTAATAACCGTTGCAATAATAGGGTCTATTGCTGCCCAGATTTTTGCAAAGCCCGCCTGTATCATCGGCATGTTTGCTGTTGCCCACGCGGATATCTGGTTAAATAACGGCGTAAGCTGTGCAACTATACCACGGCAATAATCAATAACGCCGCCCGCCTGTGTAAAGCCATTAATCAGCCATGTTATTATGCCGCCGATACTTGCACCCATCTGCGCAAAAGTATCTGCCAACTGGTCAGATAACGGTATAGCCATTTGTAATGCCGGCATTAATGCTTCCAGCATTTTCAAGCCACCCTGCTGTACACCGCTTTCAAGGTTGCCTGTAATAGTAGACCATAAGCCCGCGCCGCTGGTCGACAGTTTTTCAGCGCCGCCAGCATAGAAGCCTTGCAAACTTCTGCCTTTACTGTCTGTCATAGCAAACAGGTCGCCACCAGCTGCTTTAAAATCATCAGCAGACATTTTAAAACCGAACTCTTTAAGGCGTTCCATTTCGCCGACATTCGCATCGGCCAGTGCTTCCATGGCGTCCATAACCGTTTTGCCCGGGTTAAGTGCCGCCATATCTTCGGCCAATTTCACAAATTCCATTGCTTTTTTTGTATCACCATCGGCAACGGAAAGTGCGCGTGTACCGGCTTCCATAACTTCGCCTTGACTGAACGGTGTATAATTAGCATTTTTCTGTAACTGCTCCATGTAATCGCTGGTCATCTTATCCAACGCCGCACTATCCATACCAGCATTACTTACTCCAATAAAATGCCGCATACTAATTTGCTGCTGCTGTAATTGGCTACCTAATCCAACCGCAGTTCCAGCGAATCCTATTGCCGCTGTTGCCGCACCTACAACACCCAGCGCCGCGCCTAAAGCAACTGTTTTTGTAACTGCACCGCCAATAGATGATGTAAACTTTTTAAAGCGGTCTGTTGCCGCATCAATTCTTTCACTTGATATATTGATAGGTATTTTTGCTTTAACACTATCAGTAATGCCACGCAAGCGGTCACGAATGGTATTAAAACTACGTGTCGCCTTTAAACTAACCGGCATATCTTTCAGCTTTATTTTTGCTTTTTCGATAAGATTGAGTTGTTTTATAGCCTGTTTAATACCAGGTAACGCCTGATTTACCGTGCGGATAATGATTTCTACTGTATCGTTCATAATTAACCCCCTTCCCTATTTTTTCATAGCATCGCTTTCAGACTTCATAAGCCATTCAGTCGCATAATAAAGCGCATCTCTGTCCTCTTGGTCCAAATTCAGCCATTCTTCATAAGTAACAGCGCGGCCATACCTGCTTATTTGGATAAATCGGTAGAGGTCGCATTCTCTAATAAAAAACGAGCTTTTTCGCGTGCTTCATCCCTTCTGTTTTCGGTCATGCCGAACATCTCATCAAAAGCAGAGAAGTAATAGTCAAAATCAAGACCGTCCATTTTTTCAAGAGTACGTTTATAATCAACGTCAGGTTTTACGCCGTCAATTTCTACAATGCACTTTGCTGCCGTATACTGCGCCAATAACAGCAAATTGCTGATATTATCTGCCGACATTCTCGTTTCTTTAGTTACAAAAACCTTATCGCTGCCTTTTGGGCGTCTAAATTTAATCTCTTTGCCGCTTGGTAATTCTAACGGTCCATAAATAATCTGTTCTGCCATTTTTCTAACCTCCAATAATAAAAATAGGCGGCAAAATGCCGCCATAATTTACGCCTGCGAAATGCCTTCCGCTTTAAAGGATAAATCTTTTTTTACTACTTCTGCGCCTGCCGTAATAGACAACGCCAGTTCGTTAAACACAGCCTGTTCAACACGGATTCTACCGTCATAGCCTTTGTTAGCATTTTTCAGCGTTGTTTCAATGGTAAAACGCGGGCTTTGCGGGATAGCTTCACCCCTGCGGATAGTACCGCTACCCATAATGCGCTGAATAACATCAACATGTAGCATACCGCGCGTTAATTTACCTTCGATGCCGATCTGTCCGTCAAGCTGACGCGGAATACGCTCGCCAGTTTCAAGGTATTCTTGCAACTCGTTTGTTACAGTAATTTCAGCTTCCTGATATTGGCCGACAAGCTCCGGCCCATTTTCGCCGATAATAGATATTGTTACATCATAGCCCTGCAACGGGTCACTCATTATTTATACCTCCCTTCTTATGCAGCGTCATCTTCGCTAAGTTCGCGCTTCATGCGCAGCACAATAAAGTCAGCCGGATAAAGCGGCAACCACCTAATAATAGCCGTTAAAATGCGCGCCTGAATGTTTTCCGGCGGATTAGTTTGGCTGTTGCACAAGGTCTTTTTATAGCCACGGATATATCCGAGGTTCTTCTGTACCTGCAAATAAGCGTCACACTGTGCAGCAATGTTATTCCACAGCGGCGTATCATGCGGCTCGCTGATTGCCCACTGCATGGCGTTCCACAGTTCCATATTCATTTTATCCTGCTGGCGGCGGATACAGATTTGCGACCATGCGCTGTCACTGGAAAGCGTTAAGCCGTTGCGTACCCTAAAACCACGGTTCGGTACAAGCGTAATCGGGCAAATACGCGCTTCGGTAAGCACTTTGACCTGCGCGTAAGTATAATCACCGCGCGTGGACAGAATGCCGTTCACCTGCTTGTTAGACGGCGACTGATGCGGGTTAAGCACCGAGATAACGCCGGCAAGATAACCGTCAGGCGCTACATATTCGCCTTCAAGTTCTTCCGGCTCTACCCAAGGATAAGCAAATACGCCGCGGTCACTGTCCAGCGTTTTGGTCTGAGCAATCGCACTATCCACTGAAAGCTTGTCCTGCGTGTTCAAAACAGCAATGCGCAAACCTTCTTCAATGTCGCAGTTTTCACAGAAAGTAATAAGCGCAGAACGTACTTTATCACTCGTCTGCTGCGCACAAAGTACAATGCCGCACTGTATAGGCTCCAGCACTTTAAGCCCGGTACGGTCGCCGGTGCTGCTGTCGATAGCGCCGATATAATCATCGTCATCTACTTCTGCTCCATCACTGCCACTGGCAAGGCTTTTGGCGCCTTCGGTAGCATCCGGCAATCCGCTGGCATTTTCTGCAAGCGTAAGTGTTACATATTTCGGTACAATATCCGCGATTTTTTCAAGCGTAAGTTCCCGGAATTTTTCTACACTGCTTCTAAATGTAATCGTGAGGTCAAAAGTAGAAGCTTCTGCATCTTTGTCTACCTCTACTTTAATTTCATTTCCCCAAGTACCTTCGGATGTTGCTTCTACCGTCAAATATGTAGTACTGCTTTGCATAAGTGTCAAAGTTGCTTTTTTAGCACCTTCGCCTACGATACGCACAATTCGCAAATCGTTTGCGCCCTGACGAAGCGCACCGATGGCACTAAGATAGCCGGTTAAACCTTTTACGTAACTGCCAAAGGTATTGACAAGTTGGTCCTCATCGCCGATAGTGGTTGCAAAATTTACAGGCCCACGCTCGAAGGTACCTACAATGCCAATACCGGCCAGCGACATTTGGTCTGTTGGCCTTGTGCCGACATCGCTTTCGTCAATCTGCACGGACGGCACAATAAATTCCATTGCCATGTATTACTCCCCCTTTTTAGATTTTGCTGCTGGCTTTTCTTCTTTATCCGGTGCAATATCTGCTTTGATAGTTAAAACAGTAGGAACTTTGCTTGGACGCTGACGGTCAAGCCAGAATTTAACTTGTAAAAAAATAACCGACCCTGCAGGTTTTGACCTGTCAAAATCGGTTAAAAATTTAACTTTTGTAATTTTGCTGCTGCCGGTTACGATGGTTGGTGCTTCCGTAAGCAGATATCGGATGCGCTCGGTCAGCATAACGATAATTTCTTCGCCCGCTTCTTCGTACTGTTCCAGCTTCTGCCACGGTACTGACAAGTAAATACCCCAGGTGCCATAGCATTCGTCCTTGTCCTGCGTATATTCTTTGCAGTCAATTTCATGGCATCCTACGTTTACTTCGGCGTCTTTACCAGTAGCCGGCACGCCTGCGATAGCGTTGTAGTTATCAATAACACTTTTAATAAGGTCATCGTTTTGCAGTCGGGTCAGAATTTCTTTTGTGATTTTGTAAATCAAGCGCGTTTCACCTCCACGCTAAACAATTTTTTATAACTGCTGGTGCTGCCCGTGCCGCCGTCCACCGTTGTGCCGTTAGCACTTATTAAAAAGTCGGCATCGGTAAGTTGTTTTAGCAGACGGTCAACCTCGCCCTGATATACTTGCAGTTTAGCATAATAAATATCAGTATCAGCATATCCTTCATGCGCCACAGGGTCGCGCCCCATATACTCACGGCATACGCAGATATAGGCATAGGCAACGCCTAAACGCTTAACCATATAACTTAACGGCTCGGCGATTTTGTCCTTGCTAACGCCAAATCTCGCAGCGATGGCACGGATATACTGTTCGGCTTCTTCAATGTGATTTTCCGTTATCGGCAAAACCTCATCATTAAAATCTTTTACCTCAAGCATTTTTACCCCCTCGCGGCTTCGCTTACATGCCTCTGGAATATGCGAATAATTGTCCGGTGGTTTTTGTTAAAGGCATTGTATAAAAACGGGTCAGGCTTAATGCCGCGTATCTGATGACCACGGCTATATGCAAAACCATTTTTGGCAACCCAGCGCAGGGCATATTTTGCTTTTGGGCGCAAATTATACGCCCTGCCACTGCGGCCATAAACGCCGGTACCTTCATGCTGGTAGATACCGTAAGGCACCTTTTTATCCAGCATGACTTTACCTTCGTTTTTTGTTATTTCCGTTGCTATGCCTTCACGTTCCAATTTGCCGGTGCGAGATGTATATTCATGTTCCTGCTGGGCTGTTGTTTTAACCAATTCTGTGGCTTCTTTCAGTGACCGGTTTACAGCTTTTTCAATTTGTACCGGCAATACTTTTTCAACGTGCCGCAGGACTTTTTCCATGTCAATCTCTACCGACAGCATTAGGCTACATTCGCAATGAATACAGTTTCGGAACTTTCAAAGGACGGAAGCATAATTGCAGATACGATGGTTTTTGCATTTACCGGGTGGATTTCTTTGTAAGTGGTAATTGCAACGCCGGTTTTAACGATAGATACGCTTGCGCCGTTCTGACCGGTCATCAGGTCTGCTTCTTCCGGCGTAGTGCCGAACCAGGTATTACCGAGATTACCGGGTGGCAGCAAGGTAAATACATTATCCGGGAAGAACTGCTGGCTCTCGCCACCTGCTACAATCAGGTATTTTTTAGTGTAAACAGATACCTGCAAGCGGAATTTTTCATTGAACCAGTTTTTAAGCTGGGCATCAGTAATCGGCGTGGAAGCAGTCAACAGCGGCTTCAATTCCGTAAGAATTTCAGTATTCTTTTTCAGGTAATTGAAAGTTTTACGGCTGCAAATAGCTCGGGTCGGACGCACGCCAGTATCACTTTCGATAATGTCAATCCAGCTTTCGATTTGTTCAGTAACAGGTGCGGCGGCGTTGCTCCATGCGTTAGTGCTGGTAAGTTTGGCTTGAATATGTTTAGTATTAAATTTGTAGTCAAAATCACGGTGCAATCCGGTTTTATCTACAATAGAAATTTTACCGGTAGAAAGCAACTGCATACGCATACGTTCAGCATCTACATCAACACCTGCAACAAGGTTGTTGGCATCATCATAAATTTTCTGTACAGCGGTTTTAACGGAAGAATCCATGTTTGCCGCCATAAAGGTAAGCAGGTTTTGGCGTTCTTCTTCGCCGATGCGCATAGCTTCACGGAAGAATGGCATTTTAGTTTCGCTGATAGCCAAGCCCATGCGGTCACGGAGAGGCGCTTTAGCGTCAAATGCGCCGTTAGCCAGCGCTACCGGCAGGCTGCTATGGGTTTTAATCCATTTCAGGTCAATGCCGACTTTTTTCTTTGCCGGAAACAACAGTTCACCGAGGTAAGGGATTTGGTTGCTCCCCAATTCGTTAACATAGGCGGCAATAACAGGGGCATTGACATAATCAAAAATTGTTTTAGGCATTATTTACTCCTCCTCTTAGTCATCATCTTTGGTGCCGATAAAGGTAATTTGTTTCAGCGCTGTAATCATAGTTGCAGTGGGTGCTTCGGGCAGCTTTGTTACATCAATAAAGCCGTGAATAATCAGTGCGCCAATTTCCGGTCCACCGGTTACATCCACATCATTCATCAATACACCTTCTGCGGCAACAGCGGTAACCAGCGGTTCGCTTTGTCCATCAACAGATTTTTTTGCCGCTTGGCTACGGTCAGCAATTACACCACCGCCTAAAATAGTGCCAGCAGGCACAATCTTTCTGCCGTCAGCGTCTGCGGTTACATCAGTATCACCTACCATAATGGGAATTGCCACATAGTGGTCAGGGATAGCAAGAATTGTTTTCGGGGTAGTCAGTTCAGTTTCTTTAAAATACATAGTTTTTACCTCCTTACTCAAAATATGCGCCAAGCGCTTTATCATCAGGCTGGCCACCTTTGGCTTCCTTAGCAAGCTCTTTGGCAAAATCGGACATATCGCCGTCTTTGCCACCGGCACCTCCAGTGCCGCCGCCAGCGCCACCCTTCTGAACATTTTTTACAAAGGTCGGATTCTTATCTAACCAGTCTTTGATACCTTCTTCAATCGTTGCGCCGTCATCTCCGTAGGTCAGCGTTTCATCATCGTTTACTTTTACGTTGCCACGGAACATGGGCAGCATAGTCGATGCGTCAATAGCATTGTTTTTGTTAAGTGCTTCCAGCAGGGCAGTGTCTACCATGCTGCGGTGACGTTTTTCGCGTTCTTCGGAGTTTTTAGTGTTAAGGTCTGCAATCTGTTTCTCAAGACGCTTAATTTTGCGTTCAGCGGCGGCGTTATCTCCTGTTCCACCTTTTGCCTTTAAAGCGTCAGCAACAGCAGCCTGCAAATCCTCTGCATCTTCATCAACGCCTAGCACATCGGCGAACACTGCAATCTTTTCTTCCAGCGGCTTAACTTTGCCCTCGGCATCTTTTACCTTCGTATTCAGCGTGCGGATGTTCTTTTCTTTAGCCTTGATATCTTCATCTTTAGCTTTAATAACTGCTTCCAACGCTTTTGCAACCGGACCGCCGTCCTGAGTTTTGTTTAAAAATGCGTAAATTTCTTCAATGTTCATAATTTACTCCTTTCAAATTTATTTTTGGGTATAAAAAAAGCCGCTTTATATGCGGCACAAACAATCAATATCCCCACCTCCTAAAATCGGGCATAAAAAAACGCCTATGTAAAAACATAAGCGCGGCTAATCTTTAAGTTTTTCTAATTCAGCATTTATTTTTTTTATTTTTTCCCAAAACACTTTTTTCAACTTTCTATCTTCTTCCTCGTAAGGGTCTGTACCATCTAACCCTCCCTTCCAGTTTTTCTTAATCCAACTATCAGTTTTTTTAACAAGTTCATTATGTTGTTTCAGATGTTCATCAATTAACTGCTGACGTTCAGCAATTAATTCTTCTCTTTTACTCACGAGATATTCTCCTGTATTTATAATTATAAGTTTTCGCTAATATTTTGTTAATTTCATGGAATTCTTCGTCATCATCCATAGAAGCTAATCCTTGGACTCTTTTTTCTAAAAACTCTTTATATGCAGTGTCACTATATTCATGCACAATTACCTGATAATCAACAAATTTAGTATTTTCATCGGTAATAATCTCATAAATAAATTTATTATCAATGCCCCTAATTCGTTTAAGCCTTAAATCCATTAACTCGCCTAAATCGAATTTGCTAAAGGAATACCTTGTTAATTTAGCGGGATGGTTATGCGTAACGGTTGCACCGTTTAAAGCATCTTCGCCAACATTACGAAAATAAACGCTGCCTTCTTCACCAACAACGCTAAATACCTTACCTTCTTTGGTAATAATTATAGCAGTTTCGTGGTCAAGTTTCACCATTTCCTTTTCGTATTTTTCCAGTGTTTCATCAACCTTATCTAATGCGACCTTATCAACATACACCGGCTCGCTGATTTTACCACTGAAAGCCTTACTGGTAAAATCATCTGCTCCCAGTCTTACAACAGCAGGCTTTGTTTTATGCACCAGCTTCTGCCAGTCCTCGCCTGCATTGTACCGCGCCGTGCCTTCCTTACCAAACAGCAGTTGCTTTTGTACAGCGCTGCGGCTGTTGATATATTCGCGCGCTTTTTCCGGCTTCCATTCACCCTTTAACTGCCATTTAAAAACCTTGCCATAATAGCACATGCAGTGCGGATGTACCGGTATTTCCGGTTGTCTACCCTTTGGCCATATACCTTTACCAAAGCCAAAGTCGGCGTTAGCATAAACATCGCAAATATCATAAGGCTTTCTTTTATGTGCTGATGACAGTGTGTATTTAAAGCCGGCAACATCGTCATCACTATCGCTGTCAGCCATATAACCTTCATACCACGCGCGGGCGGACTCAGTCCTGGCGATGCGTTCGGCATAATACCGGCTTTTTTCCTGCACCGCCGTCCACAACGCTTTATCAACGGCTTCGGTTTCCAGCTTTGCGCAGGCTTCAACAAGGTCTTTATATGCCCTTTTCAGAGCCTTGGTTGTCAGCCTGTCCGGATTTTTTAGCTTCTGCGCCGCCTGCAACACGCCCAGTTTACTTAGTTCTGACGCATCGCCCTGCACAGCTAAACGTGCCTGCCGCACCAGCTTTTTAAGATATTCCGGCAAATCAGCAGGTTTAATTACTGCTTTGCCGCTGTTATAACCATCGTACAGATTGCGCGCCATATCAATAACGCTGTCGCTATTATTAACGCTGGCCGTTACCGTGCTGATGATATTCTGCCGCAAGACTTTATCAACGCCGTGCAGACGCTCCGACAGCTTCATGCCGTCAGCGGACCACGGCTTTTTCATAAGCACCTTTTTAATCTCGGCTTTAGCTTCCGGCGTTACCTGTTCCGGCCGCAATCCAAAACCAGCTATGGCACTGGCTACCACAGCGGCGGCGACAAGTTCAGTGTTATGGCTGTCAAAGTCCAAATCTTCAAGCACTTTTTGCACGGCGTCACGGATATCCATACCCTTTTCCATTTCAAACTTTACGGCGGCAATAACATCATCGCCAAAAGCCTTAAATGCCGTGGTATACTCTGCTATTATCTCCCGGACTTTATCTGCAAATTCTTTATCGGCGGCCATTATTCAACACCGCCGTCATCTCCGGCGTTATTGGTTGGTTCGGCGTGGTTAGCATCAACAGCCTGCTGGTCGATATCATCAATAACCGCCTGTATTTCCTCATCGTCCATATCAGACAGCAACATTTTTGCAGCTTTCTTTTTGACCGCAGTGTCAAATTTACCACCGACCGCCCAGCTGAGGGCATCGGTAATTTTATCCAGTTCGCTGCTTATATCAACAACGCCAAAATTGCGGCTATACTGAACATTAACTCCAAGTTCTTTGCCAATATAATTACCAAAAATAACGGCAATCTGCTGTTCTGTTTCCTCACAATTTTGTGCAAAATCGCTAAGGCTTTGCATCATAGTTTTATTATCCCATTCTTTAGCTATACCGCTCTGCTGGCTCTGTACACCTGTAACGCCCGCACGGTCTGCCATGCGATAGATTTCTTCAATCAGCATTTTAAGCTCCGTGTGCAGCATTTCAGACGGCCCGTTATCGGGAGTAATAAACGCAGGCGCATTGTTACCGGCATACAACAGCATATTATTTGTGCCGATGTTAATGCTTGCGTAATTATCAGGGTTAGAGTCATCAGAACTCATTTGATACACCAACACGCTGAACGCCTGGTTGCGGTTGCGCTCGCGCAGTTCAGAACAAGCGTTATAGATTGCAAGGTTTACGCGGGCAATCTGGTAAAAATCGCTAAATGGTTTGAGCCTATCACCCATATCATCTTCCACCGCCGCACCTAACAACGGTACTACCGGCACAACGCCTGCACTGTTTATACCGCTTTCTGTTCCACCTTTTCGCGTAACCTGCCACATTTCTTTGGTCCACGTCCAGCTTTCGGTGATGTCCGATTTTGACATGTTTACTACTTCGGTGTATGTAATATCGTACCTGACAAGGGTTAAATTACCGTATTTATCAAGCGCATATTCTTTAACGTCCTGCGGCTTAACGGTATACAGATAAGGATATTTACGCTCCGCCAACGCCTGCGCCTTATTGGCCGGTAAATCCTTATAATTTTCGACAACAATAAACATCGCGCCGTATATTTTCGCCTGTTTGGCAGCTTTTTTCATGAAAGTATCCATGGAAGTATTCTTGCCGTCCACGTTTTTCAAAAACTCCGTCCAGTAATCATCGCCAACTTTTGCGGTGCGTGCCGGTGGGTCATCAAATAGCGGGTTTACTGCCGCATTGATACACGGTTTAACATAATTCAAAAAATACGCCACACGCTGCCGGTTCAGATAGTTTTCGGCAGACTCGCGCGGGTGCTTAACCAAATAATTAGCGCTGTAATACCCGCCATTGCCAAAGTAACTATCGTGCATAAAAGTGTAGGGGTCAGTATTTACCACACCAGCAATAACGCCGCCAGCACTTGCAGCCAACTCCTGTTCCTTGCCCATTTAAACCTCCTATTCTACATGGCGGCCATAACCGCCATAATTACCTTTAATATCTGCTACATCATAATCGTCTAATCCATACCACACCGCTGAAAATGTATGCGGGTCAATGTTAAATTCATCAGGTATGATATTATCGCTTCGGTCCAACGCATAAGTCAGTTCCGCCATTTCTTTTATGCAGTTTTTGCACTTTTCACTGCAATAAATATGCCGGAACCGTTTTACCTTGCGCGTATATGCCAGCCTACTTCCTGCAAATTTACGTGCACCACTGATTCTATATCCGCTTTTTCTAAAATAGCTTATTGCCTTCGGATCTTCTGGGTCAGCCTTAATATAATCAGCCCTAAAAGCCATAAAATCAGGGTCATGTGCTGTTTCATCATCAGTCATGCGGTTTTTATAATATTCATCAAAAATGTACAGCGTTTTATTCGCGTCATCTATGGCCATACGCACAACTGCGTTATAACTATCCTCAAAGCCAAAGTCCATGCCAGTACGGTACCAGCGCTGCGATATGCCACCGACCTGCGCCATAATTACATCATGCGGCAAAACCTCAAATTGCGGCAACACTTTACGGCCGTTAACACCAAACCTTCCCTGCCGCGCAACGCGGTACAGGTCCGGGTCATAGTTTTTCATGTTGTCCAATTCTTCAATATAGCCAGCCGGAAGGAAATAATTATCATCGGCCACGCTGTGATGGTAAAAAGTGTTATTTACCACGAATTGGCGTTGCGCATAAAAAACATCCTCACGGATGCCCGGCATTACAAAAAAGTGCTGAAATACCCAGTTATTTTTATCTATCGGATTTGTAGATAAAATAAAATGCAGTGACAAAGAAGGATGACGCACACGGCCAAGCAGTTCTTTATATGCTGCATAACTTATTTCACTGGCTTCCTCAATCCATATAATTGATACACCGTTGATAGATTTTAACTTTTTCGGCTTATCCAGCCCCTTAAAGATAATCTGTGAGCCATTGGCAAAGGTTATGCGCATCGGGCTAACCGTATATTTAACAACGTTATCCTCCAGTCCAAGGTCATCTATAATCTCCACCAGTAACGAAAAACAACTGTCACGGATAGTATCGAACACTTGACGCACAACCAATACCTTGCGCTTTTCTTCCAAGCATTTAAGTATTAGCTTCAACGCAATATGATAGCTTTTACTGCTTCCGTACCCCCCGCAAAGTAGATAAAACTTGCAGTTCCAATCAAAAATAAAATCCTCAAAGTGCGGGTTTACTGCTTTGTCAACTTCATTATCCATTAACTCCCCGCCCTTCTTATACGTATTGTAAGCGGCCGTTCTGACCAATCCTTTAACTGCCGTGCTTCCCTTATCGCGCCAAGTTCTGCCAGCGCCTTTGTTTTGGTGTTAGCTATCAGCGTCAGCTCGCGCTCCACCGCCAGAATGTACGGCAGATTGCTTTTCATCTTTTTGGTGGTTTTTTCACGATTATAAGCGTCAATTACTGTTACTGATGATTCTTCCAACACTGTTTCTTTTTGCAGTTTATCAAGCTGCGCCATTAGACGGCTTTCCCGCAAAATCAAACGCTTAATATCAGTTATCAGCGTTTTCTCCTCATCAACCAGTAAATCATCAAGCATTTCAAGTTCTTCATCGGTCAGGTTGGTTTTGCGGATATTATCCAGCACAAAACGTTTTTTATTATTGCGATGCGTACCCTTCGGCGGCTTTTTGGCATCCTCAAACCGGTTTTGCGTGACAGGAAGTTTTCTTTTGGGCGGAGTAAAGGTTTTAACCGGCACTGGCGCGTGCTCAGCAGGCTTTTCAAATTCATCTGTATTTTCGCCTTCTGTCACACCGCCATTATTCTCCGCATCATCTGTCACATTTTCTGTCACGTCATCTGTCACGCCGTCAGAGTTTTTTTTATTCTGCTGTTCTTTCAGCTTTTGCTCCCAGTTATCCCGGCGTTTCCATTGACGCACAGCGTCAGGCTTTACTCCTAATCGGTCAGCAATATCACGTATTGGTATTCGCCCTCCGGATTGTAGCCATATTCGCATGGCCTGTTTTCTATTATCCGGTTGCTCCAATGGCATACTCTCCTTTCCGGTTGAATTTAGGCATAAAAAATACCACCTATTTTGCATAGGTGGTAAAATCTTATGATTTTTGCATTTTAATTATATCATACTTTGCTATGACATGTCTTTGACAACTTTTTGACAAGCGGATTTTATAATTTTTTTAAATATATACCCGCCTGCACTCTTTCTTTTTCCCTGAACAACTCTGCATATCGCACTAGCATCAACTTTTAATTTTTTTGCCGCTTCTACAAAAGAAGTAAATTCATATTTATTACCTGATTTATCTATTGCAAGTACAGATATGCTCTTTTCTTTTATGTATTCTGCTCCTTTTTGATGAAATTTAGTGAAATTAATTCGCCCCCTATCTACTGCATGTTTTATATTCTGCTTTGGTGTTACCCATTCTAAATTATCAACATTATTATTTTCCTTATTACAGTCTTTATGATTTACTTCTCTAAAATTATCAGGATTAGGAATAAAAGCCTCTGCAACCAAACGATGTACAAGCATTTTTTTAGGTTTGCCGTTGTTATATAAGCCAACAGTTACATAGCCATGATTTCCAAGCGACGTTTTTAAAATATGCTCTCTGCCAGTATGCATATAATCAAGGCTTTTTACCTTTCCAGTATTGCTAACCATATATTTTTCATAGCCTTTTATCAGCTTCCAGCCTTCTTTATCCATAGCTGTTACTCCAAAGCAGGAAATGTCTGTAATTTAACTTTGGCTAAATTACTACACCTATAACCAGCCTGCCAAAGTACATCCTGTGCTATTTCTAATAAGGCTTTGTGTTCGCTTTTAAGTCTTTCCTGCGCCATGTTATCTACAAGCGTTTGCGCCGTTGTTATATAAGCCTTTACTTCTGCCAGCTTCGACATATATTCAGCGCTGTTTTGCGGGCGTACAAATTCTTTTTCTTTTGGTTGTTCTATTAAAGTTACCTGTTTCGGCTTTTGCATTTTACGAAGCTTTGCTTCCATTTCATCAAATGCGTTAATATACGCAATTTTCATTTCAATAGCCGTTTTTCCATTAAAGCCCATGACTAAAAGCATAAATCCATTGCGGTTCATCAAATACTCAATATTTGATTTTCCACTGCTATCTTTATATGAGCGTTGCTTAAACCACTGGGCGCAGTTTTGCGCCGAGTTAATTAACCCACGGACTGCCTTTAATACATCCTTGTGCATCTTGTTAAAACTCTCGGCAACTTTTCTGCTTGAAACTACTACTTGTTTGTTCTGAATTACTACTAAATTATCCATTGTAACTTCTCCTTCCATTTGAAAGAAGCATACCTTTATGTTACAATATTCCATAGAGGCGTTAGCTTCTACAACGAAACACTCGCGTTACTTCCTACGGTGCAGCGGGTGTTTCTATTTTTTTGTTATAACAGACTTAACTAAATAAATTCCATCTCGTACAATAGCGCTTCTGCTTTTTCCAAGAGCTTCAGCACACTCATCCAATACTTTTAAAGTATCTTTTGATACTCTTACTTGTAATCTACATTCGAGAGGATTATTTGTTGGTCTGCCCATTTTAGCGTTCACATTTTCACCTCACTTTTGTACTACCATAAGTATAATATTTGTGAGTACAAAAGTCAAGTGAAAAATAACGGCTCGTGAGAGCCGTTGAAAAATTATTATTCTTCTAAATATCTCAGTTGCATTTGTTCAAATTGTCTTAAAGCATAATCATCAGCAAATTTTTCTTTTGGTAAATTTCGATATTCGCATCTTGCTTTTTCTAAAGCCTTTTCAACACTATTAGGTAAAACTATTTTTCCTTTCTTCGTAGTTTTACCTTCCTGTTCAATAATTTTTACTATTTTTGTCATCTTTTCCATATGATTTTTATATTCTTTTTCTCCTGATTTTATAAATTCGTACATTTTTCTATCTAATGTACAAAATTGTTCATAATGCCCTAATTCATGCAGGAATACAAATATCACCATTGCTTCATCAGCATCTATACTATTTACCAAATAATTTTTTAATAAATTTCTATTATAATCATATATTTTACAACCATCACATTTTAAGAGTTCCACATAATGTTCTAATTCCATGTCTACTATTTCTATATAGGCCGTATTTGAAACAAACTTTTTCTTTTCATCTTCATTTAAATTCATGTAAATCTTAAATTCTTCATCATTGCAAGGCAAAAAATTAAAAGGCGACATATTTCTTTTTTCAATTTCATCCAGCAAACACTTTGAAGGAAATTGTCTGAAAACAGTTTGAACGTTAAAATTATTTTGTCTATATAATTTTTCTATAATTGCACTTATCAACATAGATAAATACCTCCTCTAAACCTAAAACAATAAAAGTACCTGCATTAGCAGATACTTTTATTAAACCATTATTTTTGCAACCCGTCAATGCCGAACACCAATACTGATATTTTTTCAATTGCATCTAACTGCCAGCGGTAAATGGTGCGCGGGTCTGTAAAAAATTTTTCTGCCAATTCTGTACGTATTTCTGACGGCGTTCTGCCCTGCGTATCGTCAATGTACAAAGCCTTTATTACTTCCCAACGTCTGATATTCTCATCTTTGCCGCTGTTATAACAAAAACTTTCATAAAGCCCCAGCATACTTTGTACATGTTCATAAATAATGCGGGTTCGTGTTGCGGATTTCACAATGCTTTGCACTTTCATTTCTGCCCGGCCCACACCAAAGCGTTGCCACATGCTGTCAAGTATTTCAAAGGCGGTTTCATTTTCTTCGTCCAGCCTTACAAGGTCAAACACTGCATTATCAACATGTTCTTTAAAAATGCGGTAATTTTCCAAAAGCAGCTTAGTATTATTAATTTGCTTGTCCCTGCCCTTTTTAGCATCCTGTTTCAGCTTTTCGTATATGGCTTCTGCTGTTTTGGCGGCAGTTTCTTTAATAATGTCGGCAATTACAATCTCGGCTTCCTGTTTCATTTGCCCGCCCCCTGTGCTATAATATTTTTGCGAACATTTTTTCGGGGCTTGCCAGAGGGCAGGCTCTTTTTTTATTTATTAATCATCATCCGTTTGGTCGTTTATTATTTTTTCTGTAATTAGCATAATTTTTGCGTCACGGATTACATTACGCTGATACTGCGGAAGTTCTTTAATATCTCTTTCAGGCATTTTGGCACAGGTTTTACATACACTATGCGGCTTAAAATCAGTACTTACGCAAAAATCCATTACATCATAATCTCGGCCGCAAATTTCGCAGTACCCTGGCACTACCTTAGGCGGAGGTGGAATAATCTCATCATTAACAGCAATACAGTCAATAAATTCAATATCACTATCAGCGAACTGATAGCAGGAACCCGGCTCTGTTCCCTCGCAGTTCTGTATATTATGATATTTAATCCTATAACCACCACTATAAAGGCGGTCATGCGATAATTCACCTGCATTATGTACTGAATTACTGTCTTTATCTACAATGCGAATAACCGGCATTTTAACGATGTTTGCCCTGTCCAGTGCAATACACCGCTTCACGCAGGCCAGCGCTGTATTTAAAGCATCTGCATAGTTGCCGATAGATGCCGCTTCTGCTATCGGTTTTAAATACTCATATGCTGATTGTAATTTCATTACTTTGCTCCTTCCATTCCACTTAAAATATTTTCAACAAAATCTTTAAAATAATTCTTATTCGGCTGCCAACAGGATTGTTCTTTCATTTCGGCTGCCAACAATATTTTACGCTTTTTATTGCACGCCGGAAGCCTACCCATCAGCTGATAATATTTACAAGTTATACACTCTTTCATTGTTCCACCACCTTGCAAATTTCCCGAACCTCATACAAATCATTATAGATAGTATCGTTGCGCATAATTACCCATCTGCCCTCATGCATTACAACTTTAAAAACCTTAACATCACCACTGCTATCAGTAAGCATAACTTTGTCACCTTCAAAAATGTTGACATCGTTCATATCTTCCATGTTGGTATACTGACCGATAGTTTCCGGTATTACCTGATGTCCATTAAATATATTTTCGCTGACAGGCTTCGTTAATATATAAATATCATCATTATAATTTATTAAATTTCCATAAATCCAGCTGTTAGTATAAACTGTTTTACCCTTAAACAAAATTTCCCGCATTTTATCCTCCTATTCAAATGTTAACTTAATATCCAAGGCATCACATATTTTAACCAAGGTATTTACGCCACAATTTTGACCTTTTAAAGCTCTTTTTAACGTGTTTACATGAATGCCAGCATAATCTGCAAACGCTTCATCACTCATGCGCGTAACTCCCAATTTACGCATTATTTCGCGGCGCAAAGCGATAATATTTTTGGCGTTATTCATTTTTTACCTCACCACCTAATCCATAACCGCACCACAGTGCGGGCAATAGTTCCATCGCCCTGTATTGTTTGTAAATTTGCTTTTACAAACAGAGCAACTCACCGTGCTAAATCCTGCAATAGGTTTACCAACCCAATGCCCGTACTTTCGTTTTTCGATTGCTTTCTGTTTTAATATAAAATTTAAAACTGCATAATAAGCATCACATAAGCCCTCATAATATTCACTCATGTTGTAATAAAAATAATATTCTCTATGCCGTTTTTGAATATGTTCAATTAAATCATCTTTATCAATCAACAGCATTATCTACCACCTCGTCCATCTTTGCACCGCACCATTGGCAATAAAATCCATCATCATACAAACCAACTGCACCATTGCAAACACTGCAGCGATAAAAACCTTTGCCTTTTTTGGGATTTATTTCAATCCAATGTCCGTGCTTGCGTTCTTCCACCGTTGGCGCGTCATCGACAATTAAGTCGGCAACAGCACCAACGCCATCAGCAAAGCTTATTTTACGCTCCACCGGTTCAATCTTGCAGCGCCTAAATTCCTTTTCAGCTTTTCTTATTTTGGCTTTTAAAGCATCTGCGTCAATCAGTCGCATTTTTCATCACCCCTACTATTCTTGCGCCGATGCTGCAACTTCCCGCCGAATTAAAAAACACATCGGGGTCGCTATAAGCATTATTTTTGTGCCACCTGTAATTAATGTGTATAACCTTAGCTTCTGGCGGCATTGTTTTTAATTTTTCGATAAGTTCAGCAACCGTCATTTCTGCGCCTCCTGGCTATTACTAACGCCGGTATTTTGTTTGCCGCCTTTTCTCCCCAGTCCAACGCCAACCCGCATTTATAGCAATAATTCATGTAACTGCTTACATTTGTTTTGCATTTAGGGCAGGTTCCGTCATAAATGTTTTTACAGCCTACGCGCTTATTTTTGTTTATTACCGGTTGCATTTTCATATCTCCTGTTCCACATTTTAGCGGCTTTTTCGTCCCACGTTTCGCCGTTTTTAATCCTGTTTAATCTATCATCCCAAACTGTTTTAATCGCGATATTACAATCAACACAGGCTATATAGCCGCTACAAGTTGATAATGGTACAAATACCGCCTGCCCACCGCAAAAAGGACAAGGCTTTAAATTTTTATCATCCATTTTTGTCACCGCCTAAATACTTTTTTCTTAACACAGGCAGTGCAGCTTCACATTCTTCTGCTGTTCGGAATACCATGCCCGTTTCTTTGTAGGCAAAGTCCGCAACAGTGTTATTCCAAAATTCTGATAAAACTTTTGTAAATTTAAGACCCGGTCGATAATACTTTTCATCATATTTTGGTCGCCACGGCAGTTTTACAATTTCAATGGTGCCATCTAATAAATTTAGAAAAACATCATTTGCATAATACCAATTACCATCGTCAGATTTATATTCAAGTCCATCTTTTGTTAATTTATAAATGCTATCATCTTCCGTTACCATAAATTCTTCTTCGAGTTCTATTCCTAATAATTTAGCCACATCAGCCATATAGTTTTTAGCCATTTGCTATTGCCTCCTCAACCATTTTTTCGGTCAATCTGCTTAAACTACGCACCATACAGTGTGTAACCATGTACCGTTGCCACGGCGGAACTGTTTTCTTGCCAGCTTTTCGTACCTTTGCAAGCAGTCCACTACTTTTCCGTACAATAACACCGATAGACCACGGTATTTCGCTTTTAACTTCTTCGTAAAGTTCTTCCGGCATTACAAAGTAGTTATAATCTCCATAAAAAGATAATTTTGCTTTACTGTGGAAATCAAATTTGCTTACTTTAATTTCATAACAGCTAATTTCACCATTAGATTTCAAGGTTACATAATCAACACGTTCATCACCATAGGCCGCGCCGAAAGTAACTTCATAAGCTCCGTAAATGCCAGCGTTTCCAGATTTCGTATAACCAAATAAATCAAGTTCAATTTGCTTTGTTAAAGCTGTTTTGCTCATTTATCCTCCTGTTCCAAGCTGCTTTAGCTTTCTCATTCGTAGGATAGTGTCCACTCGAACACCGGCACCCATAGCATAAATAGTAATGCCATATAGTACCAGCCGCATCAGCTCTTTCTTTAAGTAATCTAATATCTTCACAACCGCAAAATGGGCAGGCTTTTAATTTATTGTCCACAACCATCATCTCCAAATAAACACCCTTGCGCATCTTCCAGTGCAAAACGCCGTTCTAATTGTGCCGCTGTATAACGCGGCAAAAAGCTGTATGGTGCTTTTTTATCAAGCCGCTGTATTTCCGACCATAGTTCAGGATAATATCGGCGAATTTTCCGTAATTCGCTGATTTTTTGTAAAGGGCAACAATAGCAGCCAAGACGTTTAAACCTATCGTATAAACCGCCGAAGTCAAAACCTTTACCCTTACAGTATTGCAAGGCCTGCGCTTCTGTAACGCCCCAATCATATAGCGGATGTCGAACATTTGCCGGTATGTTTTTATGGCGTTTTGGCTCGTCAGCAGCAATGCCGATAAAAAGTATATATTCGCCGATGCCGCGCAAATAATGCGTTGTAACACGTTCCTTCATGCGTCCAGTACACCACCGGTTAAACATTCGCGGCCATCCATACCCTAACTGGTCAGCGTGCTTACCTGTTTTTGGTATATCACACATATAATATTCAAAACTGTACGGCGCCTTAAGTCTGGTTATTTTGCGCCCAATATAGACTTCCACTTTTTTAATGTGTTCATACACTTCCGGGAACTCCATGCCAACATCACAAAAAACAATATCATCTACCGGCATACCGCGTTCCAACATCATCAACAACATTGCCGTGCTGTCCTTGCCGCCTGATAGCTGTACTATGTGTTTCATAGCTCAAATAACTCAAGTATTGCTATATTTACATTGGGCGGCATTTTGGTTGTTATTTTATCGTACGGGCAACTTTCAATACGCTCTTTGCGTGTTTCAAAATATTCGTTCTGCCTCGCAAGGTAATTATTTTCAACTTTCGGCGGCGTTGGCAGATAATATTCTTCCGGCAAATTGCCATCCAGGCATAATTCCCGCAACCGCATTTTATAATAAATAATATGGTTGCGGGTTAAATTCATGTTTACACCATCAGCCCAAAATGGGTCTTGACATCCATATTCCCGCAGATATTGCCAGTGTTTCAAATCTTGCACTATATTTTCACGCAGCTGTTTAATCTGCTGTTCCAGAGTTATTTTTTTCTCCTTATTAGCCATTTTTCCACCCCTAGCTAACCTTCACCGGCCGTTCTTCAATATTTACCTGCCGGGCCTTATACCACATAATTCTTGTAGGCTCAACCAGTTTATTGAAAGTATAAGCACGGCAACGGTAAAACTCACGCGAATGGTCAAAAGACTCTGTAACTTCTGCCGGCTTAAATTCAACTGGCAAAGCAACGATATGTGTATATCCTCGCATTGCTAAAAACATCATTGCTGATGCAGGATTATCAGCAAAAAATACTTCATTATAACGGTTTGGTATAATTCCTTTTTCCATAATGCTGACAATATTCTGATAATCAGTTGCGTGCCATAAAACCATATTTTCACCTTCTTTTAAAGATGTTCCCGACATATATGCCGGGAACATTATTTTTTTATTATTCAATCTGAACTTTTTTTACTTCAACATGCACACCAATTCTTTTTAACAGCTCAAGCATTACCTTAAGGTCATCAGGTATCACACCACATTCAATAGCTTCTTCAATCGTAGACTCACTGGCAAATTTTTCTACAAATTCTTTACTGCGTACTATTTCTGAAATCTGCTTATCAAATAAATTTTTAAAAATGCAATCAAGCATTTCACTATGAATTTTGGCCACAATATCTATAACTTCTTTATTTTTCACAAGCAGCTCTTTATTTCTATCCAACACTTTAATTGCAGATTTTTCCATCAACAGCTTAACTTTTCCAGCGTTAAATTCTGCATTTTTACTCATCAGTTTTTCTTCAATAAATTTTTCAATTTCTTTTTTGCTAGCCATTTTTAATACCTCCATTATTTAAAAAATTATTCCAAGCAGTACGGCAATAACACTATAAACTGCCAAACAAACAAGTAAAAATTTTAATGATAGTGCTTTTAACATAGTTGTTCACTCTTTCTCAACTTCCAATAGCGGTTACAAACAGCTCTGGTTGTTCTTCCCAGTCTGCGCGCCACTTCATCTCGCGGTAAATTAATCAACGCTTTAAGTGCTGTATCATCGGCAAGGGTCCATTCTTTCGGCCGCTTCTGTTCAGCTATAAAATCAGATTTTCTTTTAGCATCAACCCACCCAGGTTCTTCACCTAAAGTATATTTTTCAAAATGCGCAAAATTTAGTTTATCCTGATTGGCTTTTGCCCATTTCCAGAAATCCCTTAACTTAATAATCCACGTTCCTTTGTTCTTACGCAGTTTAGATTTCCGTGCCGGTAAACCATTATCTATAAAACGTTTTACACGGCCTCTAGCTGACTGACCGTAAATGGTTGTTAAAATGCTTAATACAGTAACATAATCTGACGATTGCGTTTTACTGCCCAGCCCCATTAAATTGGCTTTTCTTGCTACGCTATTATTGCTTCTGTTTAAACGCCTGCAAATTTCATCTGTATTATGTTTCGGCCAAAGCGTTTCCAGAAGTTCCATTTCCTTTTCCGTCCACCGTGGCATTGCTACAACTCCCATAATTTAATACTTCTGGGTAATTTATTAGTGTAATAAGCTTGCCGCATTCTTCGCAGCGGTAGTAATTTATTACACGCCCCTTTGACTTCACTGCATGCATTCGCATTAAACGCGGATTTTTATTATTGCAGTTCTCGCAGTATAAATCTTTTCCGCGTTTGTATAGTCCATGAATACCTTTAACATGCTCCATAGTCTTCACCCCTTAAAAATTCTAACCGCAGGCCGCAGTTCTTAATCTGGTAGGCTTCTACATCCGCCGCAGTAAAATATTTATGGCCATACAACTGCTTCATGTTCTGCCAAACTTTCAGCGGTATGCGGTAAAACCTTTCAAAGCCAAAACTGCAAAGTACAAAAGCCACCGCACCCATACTCTGATGTTTTAACAGCGCATTAAGCTGCGTTTCTTGCAACCTGTCATATGCCATCTTATCAAGATCCGTGTGTTTGGCTTCAAACACAATGGAGCGGCCATTTGCAAGCGTTCCCTTAAAATCCGGTTCAGATTTACTCGTAAAACATGCGATATATTGACCGCGCGGCATACTTTTTATTACTTTCATCGGTTCATGCGCTTTATCAATTTTAGCAACACCCATGTCCAAATAATTCCGACAGCTGGCCAGTATCATTTTTTCAAAATACGCACCAGCATTTTTATTTTTAAGACCGGTTAAAGCTTTGTTTGCCATCGTGTAACTCCTAACTTTTCAACCTTCAAATATCCGCTTATTATCAGCCTTTAAAGGCATTTTCATCCTTTAAAACTGTTACTTTAAAACGCTACATTTTATAAAATAGTATTGCGGTTTCATTTATTCCATCTTCCTTTCACCTCTCGGATTGTACAGGCGTTAGTTTTTTTAAGCTAACGCCTGTACTTTTTTTATTTTTTGTAGTATCCACGCACCTTGTTTTTAACGATTGTCACTTTCAAGGCCGCTTCGCGTTCCAAACGATTTTCAGCAACTTGTCTGGTCATCGTTTCGGCCGTAATCTCTACATCATACAGTTCCGACAAAAGATGCTCGCGTGTTTCTTTTGTTGGATTTTTTCTGTAATCTGCCAACGCTTCTTTAACCTCGTTAAATTCTTCTTCCAACTTTACTATCTGTTCTTCCGGTGTGTAGCTAATAAATTTATAACAAGGTTCAATGCGCGTGCCATGCTTAACTTTGCTCATTTTTTGACGGCGGCGATATAATTCGCTAATAATGTCGCTTAATACCGGCACCGAAATGGTTACATGTGTGCTTTTGCAGTTTTTAAGCAATGCAAGCAAATTTTTAATTCTGCTTTTTTTGTCAATAGTGATTTTACTTTCCATGTTTATCGCTCCTTTAAAACGGAATTTCTTCATCAAATGCAAACGGTACGTGTTCATTTTCCGAAACAGTGCCGTATTTTTCAGTACGCGCACGTTCAAAGTCATCAAAGTTGGCTGGATTGTTATAGCTTCCGGCATTATTACCCTTCTGTTGGCTATCTTTCGCTGGCCATTGCCATTCAACATTACGGGCAACCAACTCCGTATAATACTTTTTAGTTCCATCACGGCCGTCAAAGCTATTTATATGAGTTGAACCGCTAACATAAACCATTTGTCCTTTATTAAGATTGTTACCGACTAACTCTGCGGTTTTTCCAAAACATTTAACATTGAAAAAGTCGCTTTCATATTCTCCAGCTTGATTTTTATAATCTCTGCGAACGGCCACGGTAAAACTTGTTACTGTTTTGCCGGTTTGCGAAAACCTTACTTCCGGGTCTCTCGTCAATCTGCCGCTTATAATATGCACATTCATTTTTATGCTCCTTCCTGCTCGATAAAATCAAACAATGTAGGCTCGCCGCGCTGCATCTCTGCTGTTTGCAAATATCCAACGCCGTCCCTGAAATAATCTGCTGACAACTCTATGCCGATGCCAAAACGTTCTTTCTGTACGGCCACCAGCGGCACCGTCATCAGGCCGCCAAATGGGTCAAGTACAACATCACCCGGATTGCTGTAACGGTTAATAAGCCTTTCGACTATATCAAGCTGGAGCGGGCAGTTTTTAACTATGCAACCTTCGGCGGTATAACTTGCATCATCAGCGACTTGAATGCTCCACGTTTCAGCTTCTCCGCAATTCAAAGGTTCCTTTACTTTTTTCCAAGCGCCGTCAGCTAAAATAATACCCTCATGGTGGTGAGCACTTTCCCGCCAGCTCATAACCCAACACTGTTTACAGTTAACCTCGCGCCCTTCAATAATTGCCTTTCCTGCGGATTTGCCTTTATAAACCGAAGGTATAACATTCAATGCCCGTTGTGCTACCATAGCCATCCCTAATAACAATGCTCTTGATACCGAAGTTGCACTTATCGCATTACCTGTTTTATTGCCATCTCCCGATAAATAACCGTCCAATAAAGCTTGTGCTTCTGCTTGGTTTGTACATATACCGGCAATCGGTACTTGTTTATTAGCTGCTCCCCTGCCGCAGGCTTCCAGCGCATTCTTTAAATGCTCCGGCAAGTTTTTTAATCTGTACTGTCGCGCCGTTGCTTGTCTGTTTGTGCCAAAGTACCCGGCAGCCTTAACCTCAAATTCTTCAACTTTGCCTTTGCCAACGCTGATAAAATAATCACCGCGTGTTCCCTTGTGACCGTCTGCTAAATATCTGCCAACAAGCCACCATTCCTGTAACGTCAGATTGTTTTCTTCAACTTCCGGCAGTTTTAAATTAACATAGCCGCCTTTGCAATTCTGCGCTTCAATCCATGCCGGGGCTGTTTTCTGCATATAATCTTTAACACGTACCTTATCAGTTATCCTTGCCCATAACTTATGGTCCGGCGTAGTAATAAGATTAGCAACGCCTTGCGCCTTTGTTTGTATTACCGGATTTACGCCTGTGCAGCGCTTAGCTATAACCGGCTTCCAATTGCCTTTATGCGTAAGTACAACATCGCCTATTTCAATAGCTTCAATCGGTTTATATCCGTTTCTTGTTAAAATAAGGCTGCCTTTGGCAAGGCACACGTGCATTTGCGCACGCTTACGGCTTTGACTTGTGTTCAATGTCCGCATACGGTTTATATCGTCCCAAACATCCATGTTCCAGCTGCCAGGTGCAACTACCATAAACGATGCCGGAAGTTTACCGTTTTCGTCCAGCCGTTTTGCAAGTGCTACATGTTCTTCGTAGCTATACACGTTCTCACGGCTGTATTTGCGGTATACGGCTTGCAAATTATCTACAGGTATACTTTGTAGTTCAGCCTTCGTTAACAGCCTGTTGCCGCTGCTACGCCAAAATCCGTGGGCATCTATCTGCCATTGGGCGCGTGTATAATCCGCTTTATCTTTCGTTACCGGCACATCTGCATACGCCCTGCTTGTATCGGTCGGCAGTTTTCTAAACAGCAGTATATATTCCGGGCAGCCAACGCCCATTTTAGTGCCGTCCTTGCATTGCTCCGTCCAACCAAGCCTGTAAGTCTGATTATTTTCGCGGACCACATCGGTCACAACCGTTATCATGCCAAAGTACATAAATCCGTGCTCCATATAGTGTTTAATGCACATCGCATGGAAAGGTTCCATGGTCGGCATTCCTGTACCGGTAGCATTACCAAACAGCACACGGTCTTTAACATGGCAGGCAAATACTCTGCCCGGCCTAAGAATACGCAGCAGGTTAGGCGTTAAATAATTCATCTGTTCAAAGAAGCGCTGCGTGTTTTGGTTATGCCCGAAGTCATTATAAGTGGCCGTATACTCATAATGATTTGAAAACGGTATGCTTGTTACAATCAGGTCAACACTGTTATCCGGCATGTTTTCTGTTTCTAAAATGCAGTCATTATTAACTGCTTTATAGTATTTGCCGCTTACTTCCACTCTTTCCACTCCCATTGTTCTCGCCAGCTTATCAATAAGCGATGTATTGGCAAGCCCGTATTTTTTTATTATTTCCGTCATTTTATCGGCCATGTAGGTATGCTGTTTCCATTTTTGCAGTAACACACGCAATATTTCCTGTTCTTCCTCGGTGTAGATGATGTCGATAATAACCTTTTCCGTTTGCATAAACCGGTAAATGCGGTGTATAGCTTGGATAAAATCGTTAAACTCATAATCTATGCCTAAAAAGATAGCGCGGTGGCAATGATACTGGAAATTACAGCCCTGCCCGGACAGCGATTTTTTCGTTGCCAACAACCTGCTTTCGCCTTTGGCAAAGCCTATAACCCGCTTTTCGCGGATGTCATAGTCCTGACTGCCGTATACCTCAACAGCTTCCGGCAGTGCCTTTTTTATTGCATGGCGTTCCGCTTCAAGGTCATGCCACAGTATAAAATGTTCATCCGGATTAGCTTCGACAATGTCCACCATTTTCGCAACTCGGGCATCTATGCTATCGCGTTTAATTTTTGCAGCATCTTTTAAGCTAACCGCGGCATCGGCAAGTAATTTGACCTGCCCATCTTTTTCTGTGTCGATGTCCTTATGCTGATAGCTGACAACATGGTAATTTATTTCCATAGGCGGCAGTGCATAACCAGTATCGTCATATCCCAAATCGCTGGGCTTTGTAATAAACAGCGACCAGCTACTAAGCCACAACCAAAATTCCTGCTCTTTATGTGGATACAGCGTCAAGTTGTTGGCTTTGGTACTATCGCGCTGGAAAAACCTTGTCAGAGCCTGCCCGGTGTCCATAATCTCTAAAAAGCCGGCATAATGTATCAGTTCCTTATACCGATTCGGAGAAGGTGTTGCCGTGGCTACCAGCTTATACGGCACGCCTTTAAATTTTTCGGTAAAAGTCTGATAGGTTTTACTGCCATAATCACGCAGGCAGCTAGCCTCATCCAGCGCAGCCGCTGTAAAGTATGTCGGGTCAATATCACCATCGCGCACACGCTCATAGTTTGTAATTACTATCTGCGTTTCTGACGCTTTAACTTCTGCCATTGTCCGCACATACTGCGGTACTGGTATGCCAAGCAGTTCCTGCGCATCTTTGGTAAACTCCTGCCGTACTCCCAGCGGCATTACTATCAAAGCCTTGCCGCCCTTTTCGGCTGTTATAATCCGGCACCATTCTAATTCTTGCACTGTCTTGCCCAGTCCAAAGGCTTCAAAAAGCGCCCTGCGGCCACCTTTGACCGCCCACATTACCGCATCACGCTGGTGCGGTTTCAGTGCCGGGTTTATTTTATCTTTGCTGATTTCAAAGCCCGTTTCCGGTGCAAATGCTACTTTACTCAGCAAAAAATCCTGATAACTTATCATCCCGCCTGCGGCAGTGCCATAGGTTCATCGGCACCTTCGATTAACTCGGCATCCTGCGGTTCTTTTACTTCTTCAGCAAACAGGCTTGTTTGTGCACGTTCACCTTCTACATACAGGTTTGCTTCATGAATAAGTTCTTCGATATCATCACGCATATCTGCCGACATCAGTACTTTTTCATCATCCGGCATATCCGGGTTATACATACACTCGATTTTATTCGGCGTGTTAAGGTTCAGCGGCGCATTACTGTTTTGCAGTTCCATCCCGGCAATAATAACGCAGCCCATAACATCATCCTCGCCGCCGTAATTAAGGCTTATACCCCGGACGATAATTCTTTCGGCATATTCCGCCGGAAGTTCGCAAATATCTGTTACATGCGTTTTAAAGGCTTCAAGACACTTTAAAAAGTTAGGGTTCGGCAATTCAGTGCATTTTACAACATATTCATCAAGCAACTGCTTGCCGGCTTTATATTCCAAATGGACCATAGCTTTTTTAGGGTCAAATTTTATTTTTGTAAACCGTCTTTCCATTGCTACCTCCTAGTATTGCTGGCACATATCCCGGTAATATACCGGTCGCGTATAGCCAAAGTATTTATTTACCTGTATGCCTGGCTCATGGCCGCAGGTTGGGCAATTTCTTCTGCCCTGGCATTTATTCTTACAAAACTCTTTTTCGCGCTTATAGTTGGCAATGTCCACATAGTTAAAGCGGAGCCATTCTTCGCTTGCGCCCGGGAAAACCTGCCGTCCAAAAGCCAAAACATCTTCGTCAAACTGTGGGTTAAGTTTTTCTCCGCGCGTCATCTTTGCTAATATTTCAGCAATAATGGCTTTATTACGCTGCCGTTGGCTTTGTGTAAAAGCCGCGCTAAAATCTGCACGTGCCTGTTCTTCGCGCTGCCGTTGTTCTTCTACCGTTTCCCGGCGAACCTGTTCTTCCGCCCAGTCGATAGCATCGGCCATTTCCTTTTCGTTCGGCCAGAACCCCGTCATAGTTACAACCTTTTTGCAAGCACGGTGGAAAACTTCCGGCGCAACAACCTTATACAGGTCATACCAGGTTTCAGCCAAGCGTAGCACTTCGGCTTTCAGCGCAGCCGTCTTTTCCTCAGCAGTAGCAAAAAGGCTTTCTGTCATTTTGGGTGAACGTTTCAATTCACGAAAGAACTTAAATGCCAATGCAATATCCTTTTTGGTCAACTCCTGATTAGGCATTATCATCACCTCCGATGATTTCGTCTAACACATCATCAAAAGCATTGTTTCCGGCAGTTCTGTCTGGCTTTTCTTTCAGCCTTTTAAGCACCGCCGCCAAATAACGCCATATCTTAGCACCTTTATAGCTTGCATTGCTTGCTGTTATATCAACGCCCTGCTTAAATAGCTTTTCGCCATAATCTTGTATCAGTGTTGCTACAAACTCCCGCTCTACAATTCCTGTAAATGGGTGTATACGCTTTTGGTAATATTTAATACATTCAGCAAATTCATTTTCAGCAAGTGTGTGTTGTTGGTTAACCTGCTTTCCATTTTCGGTTTGCTTATTGTTTATACAAGTAAGACTATTATTATTACTCTCACTATTACTAGATACTAGATACAAGCTACTAGGCATCCTTGGCGTGTCCATGGTATTACCTTGGTCTGTCCTTGGTATGTCCATAGTCTGCTCTTGGCTTTCCACTTCCGCAGAGCCGCTCTCCATGCGGCTTTCAGCTGTTGGTGGCGGCAATGTGCTTGCTGATTCATTACGGTGTGGATGTTGATATTTCGTAAAATTTACAACCTGTATAATACCAACGTCAGCCTTTGGCGTGTCCATGGTATTACCTTGGTCTGTCCTTGGTATGTCCACCTTATACCGTTTAATAAAACCTGCGTTTTGCAGTTGGTTAAGTAAATCATCAACATCGCAATTATCATACGGTAATATTTCCGCTTTAATTTTCTTAGGTCTATCCTCAAGGCGGCCTTCACGGTCAGCAATTACCCAAAGCCCGGCAAAAAGCAGACGCCCCAGCGGAGTAATATCTGCTAATTCATCATTAGTAAAAAAGCCCGGGTTAATTTGTCGCGTTCTTTTCATGGCCTGTCCCTCGTACCTTGCAAATATTTTTCTACCTGTAATCGTATTTCTTCGCTTTTCTTTCCAGAGTGCCGTTCATGATGACAGCGCATACATAAAAGCACCATTTTATCAAGTTCATCACTTTTCCGGCTGCCCTGTGGCTCATGGTGCGGTTTTACTCCATCTTCAACCCATGCGCCGCAGATAATACATTCGTGGTTGTCACGCTTATAAACAGCCTCTACCAATTTCTTTAACGGTACGCCTTTTAGGCGCACCGTTGTTGCTTTGGGTATCATCATTGCCCTTCACCAAAAAAGGCATCTAAAACTGCTTGTTCGTCATCATTCGACGCATCCTGCAAAGGTTTTGTTTCTACCGCCGCAGGCGCTGGCTTTTGTGCTTCTGCCGGTTTTTCTGACGCAGTCGGTGTATTCACCTGCTGTTTTTCCTGCATAGCCTTATGCGCCAATACAGCCTGTATAAACGGCTTTGCATCGGCATAATCGCGATGGTTTAACATCTGCTGCAACATTGCTGTTTCAAGTTCAGTAACATTTTTATAGCCGCCCCTGGTAAGCACTTTGCAGTAGTCTTCACCAACCAGCACATACGGCCGTGCATTTTGCTGCACAGACTGCTGCACTGCCGCCGTACTTTGTGCCGGCGCTTCAACGCCGCCGTCAATCCACTGGCGTATAAGTTCGCCGGTTTCCGGCGTAATAGGCTCAATTTTGCCTTCAAAAAGCCCTGTGCGGTCTTTAGAAGCTATGGCATAATGGCGTTCACGGTCGATATCAAAAACGATTGTAAACTCATATTCCATGCCGTCACGCTGTATCGGTGCAAGCCCCACCTTTACCGGCACTTTTTTGCCGCGCTCGTTTTCCTGCAATTCGTATGCCGTTTTACTGCGCATACAAACAATAACGTGCATTTTACATTGCAGAATTGTATCAACCAACCTGTTATGTTCCGGCGTTACATTACGCCACGCCGTATAACTGTTATTGCTTCTGCTGGTTGCCGCCTGCTTGTCTACCATCTCCAGCACGCCGCCCTGGCCGCTCCAAGCATGGGAAAGACTGTCAATAATAAGCACGTTATAACCTTCCCTTTCGGCTTCCTTAATGGCGTTTATATACGCTGCAGGGCTAAACGGCGGGGCAAGTACAGCAACATCGTAATCAGCAATATCCGCATACATTTCGCCACTGCCGTTTTCTGTATCAATCATCGCAACGCGGCCACCTAAACCTTTGGCCAATAAAATAGCAGAATATGTTTTACCGCTACCAGATACGCCGCATAAAGCCATTTTTAAATACGCTTTTTTGCGTTCAGCCTTTTTAAACATTCAAAATCACCTCTCAATTAATTTTGCTGTAAAACACATCTGGTTTTTCCTCAAATGTTACGCCGTCAACAATCTCGCCGTCAGCGGTAATAAACCTGCCGTCAACAGCAGTCAAAGTCTTTTTAAACTCACCCCATTTAACCGTTTCCTTGGTTTCAATAAATTCCGGCGCACTTTCTTTAACAAATGCTTTCAGTGCTTCATCGTCCTTTTTAATTTCTGCTGGCATAGCCTTAAAACCAATCGTGCCGCTAGGCAGCTTAATGCTTTTCTTCTTTTTCTGCCCTTCCAGCTGTTCCATTGCATACGGCATTAAAAGGCTCTCAAAATAACCTTTATCGCCATCAAACTGCTCCTTAGCATCAGCTAAAAAAGCATCTAATTTTGCTTTTTCTGACTCTACATAAGCCTTAATTTCCTCGTACCTTACCTTTGCGCGGCTGATTTTTTTCAGGCACCATTCCGCGCCGCTCAAGTCTTTTACCTTAAACCTTTCATCGGTAGCGGATGCTAAAGCATTAACGCCCTGTTCTTCAAATACTTCGATTTTTTCTGCTGCGGTTTGCATGTTTCTTCCTCCGTTTCTTTTTCTTAGGTTTTTGCCCGTATTTTGTTTCACATATTGGGCAAATATAATGGTCCAGATACTTAACTAAATCTGATAAAATCCATTCTCTTAGGCATATTACGCAAGTTGCTCTTTGGGACATCCGTACAGCCTTTCATCAAAATATGCCTTGGAGATTTTACCTGCTGGCGGTAAAATGTACCCTTTGTCGGCCATCTCGTCCCGCAGTTCGCGAATAACTTTATACGCATAACTATCAGCGCATTCTAAAATGCGCTTAACATCTTCTTTATCATAAAAAGCTGACGCCATTTGCATTTCTCCTTTCGGCGTGATAGAATAAAAACGTAGTTGCTATTGGTTGTGGCATAAACTACCTGAAATAGTCAGCGTTGCAGCGCTGGCTATTTTTTTATTGCTTAAAAGTTGTTTATTACGGTAAACCCATAACTCCATATCGCTAATAGCTTGTTTAACTTCGCGTATATCTTCCAAAGTTGCCGCGAAGTCTTTTTCTTCATCCAGCCCCACCCTGTCATCAACCGCGATGCTTAATACATTGGCCAGCCTTGTATTTAACGCCGTAACTGCCGCATATAACCTGCAAGCAGACTGTGCAAGGCTTACTTCGTGGTATTTGCTGTAATGACAAGCTGTGCCAACCGGGCAGGCCGATGTGCAAAACCATTTAAGCGCCTGGTACTTTTTTAACCCCAGAGCTTCGGCCAGTCTTAAAACCATTTGCGGATTTGCCGCTGATGGATTTTCTAAAATTCTGCTGACGGTTGAACGGTGCATTGCCTCTTCTTCTGCGACTGTTTCCTGCGTCAAATGCTCTGCTTGAAGCAGTTCTTTTAACACATCCTCCACCACCTTTCCATTTACAATTAAGGTATGAGTTTAAACTCATTATTGGTTAACGTAATAGCGGATATACAGTTGGTCGCCCGGTTGCAGGTATCTGCCCCCTGCAGTTAAAGCGGCATTATCAGCTGAAACACGGTACTTAAACGCTTCAAAGCACTCGGCTTCCGCACAATAATAATCTTCGGCAATGCTCCAAAGCGTTTCACCCGGCTGAACTGTATGTACCGCTATTACCTCTTTGCAATTATCAGCAACGCGATACTGTTCGATTTGTATGCAGCCCCAAAATAACAAGGCCACGATTACAGCCAATCGAAACCACTTATCGTTCATGTTGCACCTCCTTTCAAACGAACAAACTATTACTTAAATAACTCTTTCACTTCTACATTTAGTGCTTTTGCAATTTTAGCCAAAGTACTTACTCGCGTATCGGCTCCAGCTTCAATTTTCAAAATCGTATGAAAAGTAAGGCCTGTACGCTTGCAAACTTCATATTTTGATAAGCCTAACTGCTCTCTTATTTGCCTGATTTTATACATTTGACTTTTTCACCTTTCTTTAATATAATTACTATATGTAGTGTCGAACATATAATTGCAATAATGGAGGTGAAATTTGATGAACGCAGATGTAGTATTCAAATCCGGCAGAACAGTTACTGTCGAAGACATTAAAGAAATACGTCAACTAAGACGCGGTGAATTTGTTGAAACTGTAACTCCAGAAAAATGTTTTGTTATTGTAGCTCCAACAATTTTCATGGGAAAACAGATTTTAACCGTTTCACAAGAAAGTGTAGAATGCGTAGCCTTTTACGATTAGTACGCTGATTTAATGATAAGAGTGCAGTTGCAGCTGTACTCTTTTCTTATTTCATCGGCAATCTTAACTGCGTCCCTGATATCGTTATTAAGAATTGCAGTAGTTTGAATGATGACCTTCAATTCATTTTGCTTTTCCATCTTTTCACCCCGCTTTATTTGTTACCGTTTCGGTAATATCATCTGCAAAAAAAATATTGATTGGAACACCATAAAACTTTGCTAACATTTCTAAATGTTCAAGTTTTAATTTAGTTTTTCCAGTTTCAATATCAAAATAGCCTTTACCGGTTTTGTAATTTATTCCATCGGCTACTTCTTGCATAGTATAACCTTTAGATTCGCGTAATTCTTTGATTTTTTTAAGTGCCATGCTGGTAATATCCATTTACCCACCCCCTTCGCTATTACCAATTCGGTAATTTAATTATATATTACCAATACGGTAATTGCAAGACTTTCTTTTCCTTTTTGGTAATTTTTTAACTATTTTTTTACCATTTTGGTAAAATGTAATTGAAATATCAAATTAGAGGTTCAATTATGATTGGTGATAAATTAAAACAGCTAAGAGAACAAAGAGATTATAGCCAAGGTTATGTTGCTGATACACTTGGTATTAGCAGGGTGAACTACAATAGATACGAAAATAATAATCGCGAGCCTGATGGCGAAACGCTAAAAAGAATTGCTGACTTCTTTAATGTTTCCACTGATGAACTTCTCGGCCGCGAAATACCTGTTAAAAACGAACCCGAAAAGGTATCTGCCCGCGACCAGCGCGACCTTGATAAATTTTTAGAGCAGTCGGAAGTAATGTTTGACGGCGAACTGCACCAGTTAGATGACGAAGGCCGCGAAATGCTGCGCGATGCCTTAAAATACGCATTTTGGCAAGCTAAAGAAAAAAATAAGCGCAAACCTAAAAAAGAATAGGCTTGCGCTATGCTGAAATGCTTAATATTAAATTAAGGGTACGAAACCTCGTGCGGAAATACGATACTTCAAACCCATACGAGCTTGCCAGGCATCTAAAAATTGATGTTTATGAGTTTAAGCTACCGCGTGACGTGCGCGGGTTTATAATACGTCCCTTACGCAGAAAAATGATATTTTTAAATGACAGCTTATCAGAAACTGAAAAAATCGTTGCATTATCGCATGAACTTGGCCATGTTCGCCTGCATAGTGGTTACGGTTACACTTTAAAAGCTAATACCCCCTATTATCGCAGTAGCCGCCGTGAAGCCGAAGCTAACGAATTTGCGGCACATTTATTATCTTACCGGCATGATATAAATGCAGATATGCTGCAACAGGTTTTAAACCAAAAACGGCCGGAGCCGTTATTGGTCCATAAAATGCTGAACGAAATTATAAACAGTCAGGAGATGTAGCGGATGAAGCGCAATTTAGATTTATTGCGTAATATTTTGATTGCCATAGAAGAATCTGAAAACTTTCCTCAAGCATTCGATAATATTGCCCATCTCTCAAAAGCCTTAAATTATACTGACCTTAACACTATTTCTTATCATATTTCACTACTTGCTGATTGCAATTATATTGAATATATAAAATTTGGAACTATTGGCCCTTCTTATGTTGATTATGCAATTATTCGTTTAACTTCTCAAGGTCACGATTTCTTAGATAATATCAGAAATGACACTGTATGGAACAAAACTCAAGAAGAATTGCAAAAATACGGTGAAGGTGCCGCATTAGAAATAGTTAAACTAATTGCGGGTAAAATATTTTTACGATTAACAGGATTTTGACAAAATCTCCGCTTCTTTAGCAATTAACTCTGTATATGCTTTATCAAAATTAGAATACGCTTCATCTAATTCAGAATTTTTTACTCTTAATACAGATAATTCTTCAGCTAGTTCCCTTTTATGCCGTAATAATTTTTCTATTCGCAACTGATTTAAGATAATATTCATTTCAAACCTCCTCTTATAATTTCTGTATTAATAAATTAAGAGCATTTATTCAAGTTATGCTCAATAATAATAAATCTACGCTCGTTCTCCTTTTTATCTTCGTAATAATATTTCATCAACAAATCTGCTGATTTCTGGTTCATATAACCACAAATCAAAATTGTAATTATCGCATTTAAAACAATAAATCCAATACAAAATAGCAATAACATTATCATCACCCAATATATAATATTTTTATATTTATCGTGTTTTTTATAATTATAACATATATTTAAGGAGAGTGTTTATGATGAGTGACAAACAAAAAAAGTTTGGCATTGCTGGGGTTTTAATTATTATTTGTGCAGTAGCGTTTTATTTTCTATATTGGACTAAAACGCCAGTTTATTCTATTAATTTAATCAGAGAAGCATGGCAAAATCATGATACTGTAGGCTTTCAACAGCGAGTTGATATGGACAGGCTCTATACAAAAGCCTTCGATGATTATATTAAAGCACAAGAAACCATAACTGGTGAAAAAATTACTAATGTTCCACTTGCCGCTGGTTTACTTGAAATGCTAAAGCCGGCTGTTGTAAACAAATTAAAAACTGAAACTTTAAACGCTATTACTGAACAATCATCACAAGTACAGCCTTCTACTACTTCTGGCAAACAAGACCAACTTGCAAAAAGTATGCAAGAAAAGGCTAACGCTAAAGATAATGTTGTTAAAGATGTTTCAACAATAAATCAAGAGGGTAAAGCAGCAACGGTCGCCATTACTTTGCATAACGCAAAATTAGACAAAGACTTTAAGCTGAATGTTACCATGAACGAACTTGATGATGGTACATGGAAATTAATAGAAGTAGCGAATTTAACAGACTTTTTAATTGAAGTTGACAAAGCTGAAAAAGAGAAATTAGCCGAATTAAACAAACCTATTTCAGAAGAACTTAATAAATCATTGCAAATAACTGGCGGCCAAATGAATTTAAGAAATGATGGCAATCCGTTCTTTACAAGTCACTGGCTGACTTCTAGTGCTACATTTAGCAATAATAGTGACAAAGACATAAAATCCTTTAATTATAAAATTAGAATTGATGAAAGTAAAAATGGCCCTACACTGGGAACTTACAACGTATCTTCTACTCTTTCAATTCCCAAAGGTCAATCTGGAACAGATTATAAAAGAATAGACCTTAACCCATTCAAAGATGCTGATAAGGCTGTTATAGGTTGCAATTTTAGCACTACTAATTTAACCATTGAAATAACTAGCATTGAATTTGCTGATGGCAGCAAATTAGAACTTTTAACAAAAGTTCCTGATGTTACTTCTGTTAAGAAGTAATGAAACGGTTATAATTTTTAAACCGTCTAATCTACGCCATATTGATTAGACGGTATTATTTTAAAATTGTCACACAAACATACGTTTTATAAAGCGAACTATTTTACAAACACTTGATATTATAGCAAATCAATTATTTTATACTTTCGCGCAAAAAAAATCAACTTCGTGAGGTGATTGTAATGACATCATACAAAGATGAGAAAACTAATACTTGGTATTGCCAATTTTGGTACAAAGACTGGACCGGAAAAAATCGGCACAAGGTAAAGCGTGGTTTTAAGCTAAAACGTGATGCAGAACAATGGGAGCAAGCTTTTAAAAATGAGAACAATATTTGCCCTGATATAACTATGGACGAATTATTTATTCAATACGAAAATCATTTATATAATCTTGAAACACTTGGCACTTATCGAAAATCTACCGTTCTTTTTAAACTTGACGCTATTAAATATTACATTGGTCCATACTTTACTGGGGTTATCGCAAATAAAATAACTACAAAAGATGTAAATGATTGGGTAGTTAAACTTAAAACAAAAACAAATAAAAGAAAAAATACTGCCACTTTAGCATCTGCTACTGTAAACAGTAGACGTACTGTATTAAAGCAAATATTTGAATTTGCTATGACTAACTATAATTTTAAAAATAATCCTGTTGAAAAAGCCGAAAAAACGAAATATTATTCTTCTGATGACCGCGCTAAATACTGGACGCTTGAACAATACAACGCTTTTTATAATGCATTAAATAATGAACAGTACAGAATTATATTTAACTTAATGTTTTATAGCGGTATGCGCATTGGCGAAGCACTAGCTTTAACACCATCCAGCTTTTTACCTTATAATATTTCAGTAGAGCATAATTTTAGACGAATGAAATATAAAGGTGAAATAATAAACCATATTGGTCCGCCAAAAAACAAACCTTCTGAACGTGGTATTAAAATTCCTCATTTTCTTTACAATCAAATCACAGACTATATTAGCAGAATATATGATATAAAAGAAGATGACCGCATTATTAACTATGCCTATGCCACAATATACAATAAAATGATGTCTACCATACAGAAGGTTGGTCTACCAAGAATAAGCCCGCATATACTGCGCCACAGTTATGCCAATATTTTACGCGATTGCACCAATGATATTGCCGTTGTTTCAAAACAGTTAGGACATTCAAACCCTAAAACCACATTAGCCATTTATACACACATGCTTCCTCAAAAAGATGATAATGCTGTCGAAGAACTAGAGAAGCGTATTATAAAAAGCTCAAATTTTGAAGACGTTGATTTTTTGAACTCAAATTGAACTCATGCACAAATAAAAGAACGGCTAAACCCGCATGGTTAGCCGTTCTTTGGCTTTTTTAAAACAAATCTATCTGGTCGTTTTCCGGCAGGTCTTTTAATGTGCCGTATTCGGCCAGTTTTTCTATTACCGATTTTGATACTTTGGAACGTACACGCAAATCTTCCTGCGAAATAAAAGGCACGCCGCTGCTGCGCGCTTCATCAATGCTGAGTGCTGCGCTTGTGCCAATACCGCTGAGTGCTGCCAGCGGTATGCGCACGCCTTTTTCCGTCGGCAAAAAGCGTGTCGGATGCGACTTATACAAATCTATCGGTTCAAATTCCAGGCCGCGTTCCATCATTTCCACAGCAAGCTCCAAATAGGTTACGGTATCTTTATCCCTGTTGTTTGCCTTGCCGCCCTGTGCATATACATCTTTAATAAATTTCTTCATATATTCCTTGCCCTTGGCGATATAGGCCGCATCAAATTCCGGCGCACGCACGCTGAAATAAGCTGCATAAAACGCTTTTGGGTAATGCACTTTGCAGTAAGCAATGCGGTAAGCCATTAAAACATAGGCTATGGCATGCGCTTTAGGGAACAAATACTTAACAGTCTGGCAGGAATTAATAAACCATTCCGGAACTTTAGCCGCCTTCATTGCATCCAGCATTTTTGGCTCCAAACCGTTTTTGGCAGCCTTGCCCTTACGCACATATTCCATCGTTTTAAACGCAAGGCTCGGTTCTACGCCCATGGCAATAAGGTTTGTCATAACGTCGTCGCGAGTTGCGATTGTATCTTCAGGCGGTTTGCCTTCTTTAATTAAATCCTGCGCATTGTTCAGCCATACGTCAGTACCGTGCGAATAACCGGAAACCCTGACTATCTGCCCGAAGTTTTTCGGCTGTACATCCTCTACCATCTGGCGTACAAAACGCGTACCAAACTCAGGTATACCATAGGTGCCAACAGAACTGTTAATCTGTTCCGGCGTTACGCCGAGCGCTTCCGTATTGCGGAAAATAGACATTGTAGCCTCATCGCCGATAGGAATTTTAGTAGGTTTAATATGAGTAAATTCTTCCAGCAGCTTAATAACCGTCGGGTCATCATGGCCGAGTATATCAAGTTTAACCAGCCTGTCGTTAATGGAATGATAATCGAAGTGAGTGGTTACGGTCGTGCTGTCGCGTTCGTCCGCCGGATGGTTCATCGGCGTAATATAGTGAATATCCATATTGCGCGGCACAACCATAATGCCGCCCGGGTGCTGGCCGGTTGTACGTTTCAGCCCGGCAATGCCTTCTACCAGCCCCGCCATATAAGCCGGATGCTTGGTTAAGCCTTTTTCCTCGTAATATTTACGCACATAGCCGAAGGCTGTTTTGCTTGCCACTGTCGATATCGTACCGGCGCGGCAAACATTATCTCGTCCGAACAATTCTTCGGTGTATTTATGCGCCACCGGCTGATATTCGCCGGAGAAGTTAAGGTCGATATCAGGTACTTTATCGCCGTGGAAGCCCAAGAATACCGCAAACGGAATGTTATGCCCGTCGCGCCACATAGGTATACCGCAATGCGGACAGTTTTTCTCCGGCAGGTCAAAACCGGAAGCATATTCGTTATTGGTAAAGAACTCGCTGTAACGGCATTTAGGGCAGCGGTAGTGCGGTGCCAGCGGATTAACTTCTGTAATGTCAATCAGCGTTGCAACAAGCGACGAACCAACAGAACCCCTGGAACCTACCAGGTAGCCGTCATCAAGCGATTTGCGCACCAGCTTATGCGCAATGTAGTACAAAATAGCAAAACCGTTGTTAATAATAGAATCGAGTTCGGTTTTAATACGCTCGGCAACAATTTCCGGCAATTCATCACCGTACCATTCATGCGCTTTATCGTAAACCATTTTCGGAAGCGCTTCTACTGCGCCCGGTATGGACGGCGAATAAAGCTGGTCACGGTCCGGCACTGGTTTTATTTTATCAACCATATCCGCAACTTTGTTAGGGTTGGTTACACAAACTTCATAAGCAATATCTTTACCGAGATATTCAAACTCTGCCAGCATTTCTTCTGTTGTGCGGTAATACAGCGGCGCTTGTTCTTCTGCATCTTTCCAATGCTGTACTCCATGCAAAATTGTGCGGTATTTGCTGTCCTCCGGGTTTAAAAAGTGCACATCACAGGTGGCAACTACTAATTTCCCAAGTTTTTTACCTATTTCGTAAATTTTACGATTATGATTTTTTAAATCTTCAACCGTACAATTAAATTTAGGGTCACGTACCATAAACATATTATTCCCTAACGGCTGAATTTCCAGATAATCATAGAAAGAAGCTATTTTTAGTAATTCTTCATCGCTTCTGTTTGCAGCCACAGCAGAATATAATTCACCTGCAACGCAGGCAGACCCCAAAAGCAAACCTTCACGGCATTCTTCTATAAGGTTTCGCGGCAATGCCGGGCGTTTATTACCACCATCATAATATTTTAAATGACTAAATGTTACCAGTTTATATAAATTTCTTAAACCGGCTTCATTTTTAGCTAAAATAATAATATGGTATAAAGTATTTTTCTTTCTTTTAATTTTTACTGGTTTAAGGCTGTCTGCCGGTTCCAAATCAACACTTTCTAATTGGCTATCACCCAACAAATAACCTTCCATGCCAAAAATAAGTTTTAAATCGCTGCCTTCGGCGGCATCATAGCAGAACGGAAACGCCTGCACAACACCATGGTCAGTAATGGCAAGAGCTTTATGCCCCCATTTAATTGCTTTTTTAACCAAATCTTCCATCGGCGTCAGGGCGTCCATTTTGCTCATTTTGGTATGGCAGTGCAGTTCTACCCTTTTCACTTCGGCATTATCCATACGTTCTTCTTTTTCAATCAGCATAATGCCCTTAGGCTCGATAGTCATTTCGTCAAAAGCATAACGGTCACGCCTTGCATCGCCCATAATGCGCAGATACACGCCCGGCTTGATTAAACTTTTAAACTTATGGCATTCTTCCAGCGTTTGAAAATACATATTGATGAAAATGCCGTTTGTATCGTCGCTCAAATTAAAGCTGAGCTTAACGCGTTTGGTGCGCAGTTCACGCTCGTTAAAAGAAGTAAGCACACCGTCTTTGTCAAAGCATTTTACAAACTGGCCTTCCACAACAACATTATTTTCTTCTTCTGTTATATCGTCAAGCGGACGGGGTTCGCCCCTGAAATTTTTGCCCCAGATAACGCCATTGCCATTTTTGCCTTTGCCGCCGTTTCCGTACAGCAATTCATACGCGCGGGCAAAATCGGCATCTGCCTCACTGCCGCAGCTGCCGTTTTCTTCATAGTGGTAACTTTCCAAATCGTTTTGCGGCGGTTCTTCCGGCAAGGGTATTTCTTCCGGTATAGGCTGCCCGCTGCAATTTGTAACAACAAACTCCGTTTCTTCAGGCGGCTCCGGCGGCAGCGGAATTTCTTCCGTTTCGGCTTTAACATTAGCCTCCGCATTGCAGCAGGAAAGCTCTACCTTATGCAAAGAAAAAGCAGCGGCCAGTTTATCTGCCACTGCTAAAGCAAGCCTTTCTTCTACCGGAGCAGCAGCCTTATACTCAATTACCCATTCGGACTGTTCAACATCAACAAAAATCTTTTGCGGACGTATCAGCCTGGTATGCAAAAGCTCTGACTCCGAAAAGGACAATCCGGCTAAAAATTCAAAAAACTTAGCTGTATCGGGAACAATGCAATATTTAGCCTTCATTACCTTTACCTTTCATCAAACAACTTAACTTAAATTTTCTACAGTAATAATTCCGGAAATTCTCTGCAATCCGCGGGCAAAACCTTCTTTATCGGTTTCCCTGCCAATTTTTAAATAAAGCTCCAGAATTACCTCATTTTTTTGAGAATTATTTTTTACGTTCATTGTTTTTACTTTTATATCGTTTTCGGACAAATACGAAGTAATATTTGTTATAATGCCCGGCTCGTTATTGGCAACAATGCGGATATAACGGCGCGAATTGCGGTTGGAACTGGCAAAACGTTTTTCCCAGCTGCGGAAAGAAACCAATGTAATAAGCATAATAGCCGTGGAAACAATGCTTATTACATACATTCCGGCACCTGCCGCCAGCCCTATTGCCGAAACCATCCACAGGCTTGCCGCCGTGGTAAGCCCGCGCACGGTAACGCCTTCATGCATAATTGTGCCGGCACCCAAAAAGCCGATGCCGCTTACTACCTGCGCCGCAATACGTGCAGAGTCCCTGTTATTGGCATTGCTTATGCCGCTCACATAAGTGTCGTCAAAGCCATACATGGAAACCAGCATTATAAGTGCCGAACCGGTACAGACAAGTATATGGGTTCTGAACCCGGCAGGGCGGTCGCCGCTGCCGCGTTCTATACCTACAGCGCCTCCTAATACGGTTGCTAAAAGCAGCCGCAGGATCATATCCCAGTTATGGGGACTCAGCAAAAACTGATCCATAGAGACACCTCCAAAAATTTATTATTTAGCCATCAATCCTGCCAAAATATTTTTAATTTCTTCAACATAGTCGCCTTCAAGCGGCAGGTATTTAATTTCGCCGTTTTTGCGGATTTTAACTTCCAGCTGGCCGCTGCTTAAAGTTTTCGGGCCAACAACAACTCTCAGCGGATAGCCGATTAAATCTGCATCTTTAAATTTTACGCCCGGGCGTTCATTGCGGTCATCGATAACAACTTCCACGCCTGCGCGTTTAAGCTGCTGATAAATTTCTTCTGCCTTATTCCACGATTCCTTATCTTTAGCGTTCATGGGCACAACCAAAACTTCATACGGAGCAATGGCAACAGGCCAGATAATGCCGTTTTCATCATGGTTCTGCTCGATAGCTGCGGCCATGGTGCGGCTTACGCCGATACCGTAGCAGCCCATTACCATCGGGCGTTCCTTGCCTTCTTCATCAAGGAAGGTTGCATGCAGTGCATCGCTGTATTTGGTATAAAGCTTAAATACCTGGCCAACTTCAATGCCGCGGGCTTTAACCACAGGAGCGCCGCAGTGCGGGCACGGGTCGCCTTCCTGAATCATGCGGATATCAGCAACATAAGTAACGTTAAAATCGCGTTTAGGCTCAACATTTACAAAGTGATAACCTTCTTCGTTGGCACCGCAGCAAATATTGTGCATATTCATAACAGTGCTGTCAACTACAACGGTAGTTTTTTTCAAATCAATGCCAACAGGACCCATGTAACCGCCGATGGTTCCTGCTGCCGCGAGCTGTTCTTCGGAAGCCATTTCCAGGCTGTCTTCCAGTACGCCGCAGGTATTAACAATTTTAATTTCGTTAACCTCGTGGTCGCCGCGTACAAAGCAAAGAATTAAACCCTTGTTGCTGTTATAAGCTACTGCCTTAACGGAATGGTCAACCGGCAGTTTCAGATATGCGCACACATCGGCAATGGTTTTGCAGTCCGGAGTTACAACCTTTTCTTTTTCCTTAACTTCTTCATCAGCTGCTTCAATCGGTTTCAGTTCGGCTTTTTCAACGTTGGCCGCATAATCGCATTTACTGCAGAAAACAATTTCATTTTCTCCGCTGCCTGCAATTACGGTAAATTCATGCGAACCGCTGCCGCCGATAGCGCCAGAATCGGCTTCAACCGGGCGGAAGTTTAAACCGCAGCGCGTAAACACATTGTTGTACGCATCATACATTTTTTTATAGGAAACCTCAAGGCCTGCTTCATCCTTATCGAAAGAATAAGCGTCCTTCATGATAAATTCGCGTCCGCGCAAAAGGCCGAAACGCGGTCTTTTTTCGTCGCGGTATTTATTTTGAATCTGGTACACATTCAGCGGAAGCTGACGGTAAGAACGCACATCCTGGCGGATAAGCGTTGTTACCATTTCTTCGTGCGTCGGGCCAAGGCAGAACGGTCTTTCATGTCTGTCCATCAGCTTGAACATTTCCTGGCCGTATACATCCCAGCGGCCGCTTTCCTGCCAGATTTCCGCAGGCTGAACAATAGGCATCAAAAGTTCCTGTGCGCCTGCGTCGTCCATTTCCTCGCGGACGATATTTTCTATTTTTTTCAATACGCGCCATGCCAGCGGCAGATAGCTGTAAACACCTCCGGCAGCTTTACGGATAAAACCTGCGCGCAGCATCAGCTGATGGCTGACAACCTCCGCTTCAGCAGGAACTTCCCTTAAAGTAGGAGCGTACATTTGCGATACTCTCATTATTTATTCTTCCTTTCCATCAAAATTTTATCTATTTCTTTAAATAATTCATCAACTATTTCTTCTTCTTTAACTTTGCGGAGAATTTCCCCTTTGCGGAACAGCAGCCCTTCGCCTATGCCGCCTGCAATGCCGACATCTGCTTCACGCGCTTCACCGGGGCCGTTTACAACGCAGCCCATAACGGCAACTGTTATGGGTTCGGTAATGCCGTCCAGCTTTTTCTCCACAGTAAGTGCCAGCTTTTCAAGGTTAATTCTCGTTCTGCCGCAGGTTGGGCACGAAATAAGCGTCGGCCCGTATTCACGCAGCCCCAGTGCTTTTAAAATGGCAAAGCCGGTTTTAACTTCCTGCACCGGGTCGCCGGTAAGTGATACTCTTATGGTATCGCCAATGCCTTCCGCAAGCAGCGTGCCAATGCCTACTGCCGATTTTATAATGCCGGAATTAATTGTACCGGCTTCAGTAATACCTACATGCAGCGGATAATCGCACTGCGAAGCAAGCAGGCGGTAAGCTGCTATCGTAAGCGGCACATCATGCGCTTTAAGCGAAATTTTAATGTTGCGGTAATCCATACTTTCCAAAATACGGATATGGCGCCAAGCAGCCTCTACCAGTGCTTCCGGCGTAGGATGCCCATATTTTTCCAGTAAGTCTTTAGGCAGTGAACCGGCGTTGACTCCTATACGGATAGGGATGTTTAACGGCTTCACCGCTTCCACGACGGCACGCACCTTATCTTCACCGCCGATATTGCCGGGGTTAAGGCGCAAACCGCTTACTCCTGCATCAACAGCCGCCAAAGCCAGTTTATAATCAAAATGAATATCGGCAATTACCGGTAACGGGCTTTTTTTAACAATTTCCTTCAAGCCTTCTGCAGCTGCCATATCGGGTACGGCACAGCGCACAATATCGCAGCCGGCTTCGGAAAGACGGTTAATTTGTGCCAGTGTCGCCGCAGCATCGTCAGTATGCGTATTAGTCATCGACTGCACTGCAACAGGCGCACCGCCGCCTATTTTTACATTGCCCAACTGAATTTGCCTTGTTTTCCTGCGTTCCATCAGGCCACCTCTTTATCTGGATATATCACTGAAAACAGCCCACACGGTTAAAGTTAAAATAAGCCCGACGCCAATGCTCTGAATCATTGTCGCAGCTTTTTCTCCCAGCGGTTTTCCGCGCAGGGCCTCTAAAATCAACAGCACAAAATGCCCGCCGTCCAGTGCAGGCAGCGGCAGTAAATTAATAATGCCAAGGTTAATGCTTAAAAGCGCCGTAAGGTTCAAAAGCGGCATCCAGCCGTTTTCTGCGGCTTCACCGGCAATTTTTGCTATGCCGATAGGGCCTGTTACGTCTGCCGGAGCAGCACCGGTAACAATTTTATACAAGCCGTCCAGCATCATCAAAGTAATATATTCAGTATACTTAAAGCCCATTTTAAGCGATTCGAAAATGCTAAAATTTTTATGCTCAATCTGCGGCGAAATACCAACCAAAGGCTTGCCGTAATCTTTATCATATTCCGGTTTTAAGGTATAATCCCTGGTTACGCCGTTGCGTTCGGCGCTTAATACTACTTCTTTTTCGCCGTAGCTATTTATTTCAAGCACCATGTCATTCCACGTTGCAACCTGTTTTCCGCCTACCGCAACAATACGGTCGCCGGGCTGCAAACCGGCTTCAACAGCTGCTTTGCCGGGCATTACCCCGCCAAGCACCGGCTTGTCAACCGGCAAATCAAGCCCGTTAACGGCAAAAATACCGGTAAACAGCACCACAGGCAAAATAAAATTCATTAAAACGCCCGCCAGAATAACAAGCATTCTTGAAGGAATTGGTTTTGATTTAAACGCACCTTCATCGGCAGGTTCATCCGGTTCCATACCGGCAATTTTATTATAACCGCCCAACGGAATGATTCTTAAACTGTACAGCGTTTCTCCGTATTTTTTCTGAATAATGTTCGGGCCAAAGCCTATTGCAAACTCATCAACCCGCATCCCCGTCATTTTAGCAGTAATAAAATGCCCAAATTCGTGTACTGTTACAAGTACGCCAAAAACAAACAGGGCAGCCAATATAGTTATCACAAAAATCCTCCTGTATTTTTTACAAGTTATTCAAAAAATCCTTTGCGGCACATCTTGCAGAAGCATCTGCGTTTTCAATATCTTCCAGCACCGGCTGCAAAATATTCTGATGTCTGCCGACAACATGCTCTATGGTTTTAACTATGTCCATGTATTTAATTTTTCCGTCTAAAAATGCGTAAACGGCTTCTTCGTTGGCTGCATTAAACGCACATGGCAGCGTTCCGCCCTGCCGTCCGCATTCAACGGCAATTTTAAGGGCAGGAAATGCTTCCGTATCAGGTGCAAGAAAAGTAAGCGTTCCCGCTTTTACAAAATCGAGCTGCCCAAAAGCATTATCATAACGCTCGGGATACGAAAAAGCATACTGTATAGGCAGACGCATATCCGGCAGCCCCATCTGCGCAATAACGGAACCATCAGTAAATTCCACCATGGAATGAACTATGCTTTGCGGATGTACAACAACATCTATTTTATCATAAGGCATGTCAAACAGCCAGTGCGCTTCTATAACTTCAAGGCCTTTATTGGCAAGCGTTGAAGAATCAACCGTTATTTTTCTGCCCATGCTCCAGTTAGGATGCTTTAAGCACTGCTCCAGAGTAACATCTGCAAGTTCTGCCTTTGTTTTCCCTAAAAACGGGCCGCCGCTGGCAGTAATAATAAGGCGTTTAACCTCATTTTTTCTGCCGCCCTGCAGCGACTGGAAAATAGCGCTGTGCTCGCTGTCTACCGGAGTAAGCGAAACATTATGCTGTTTTACCGCCGCCATAACGATACTGCCGGCAGCAACAAGCGTTTCTTTATTGGCAAGCGCTATGTCTTTGCCATGCTTAATTGCCTCCAGCGTCGGCAAAAGCCCGGCATAGCCTACCATTGAAGCCAGCACTGTGTCAATTCCGTCATAGGTTACAGCTTCCAAAAGCCCTTCCCTGCCTGCCAGAATTTTAGTTTTGCCGGTATAGCGTTCTTTTAAGCGCTGCGCAGCTTTTTCATCAGTTAAAACGGCCATATCGGGAGCAAACTTTTCAATCTGCTCCTCCAACAGTTTATCGTTTACATGTGCAGCCAAAACCTTTATCTGCAGTTTATCCGGGTTGGCAGCAGCAACTTCCAATGTTTGTTTGCCAATGGAACCTGTACTGCCAAGAACGGCTATTTTCTTCATTTTCATGCCTCCAAAAGCTTACATAAACAAGGTGTTAAGCATTACGCTGAACAGAAAAACATAATATCCGACCGGCATTGCAAACAGAAGACTGTCGCAGCGGTCAAGCACGCCGCCATGCCCCGGAAAGATTTTGCCGGAATCTTTAACACCAAAAGAACGTTTCAAAACGGATTCCACCAAATCGCCAAGAGGTGCAACAATTGCCACGCCAAAGCCTAAAAGCACGGAAAGCATTAAAGAGCCCTGGAATACGCCTGCGGTATTAAGATAATGCAGGCTGCCCATAATAACAAGCACGCAGCCGATAAAACCGGCTACCGCACCTTCCACAGACTTATTGGGGCTGATAGACGGGCACAGCTTGTGTTTGCCGAAGGCAGAACCGGCAAAATAGGCAAAAGTATCGCTTGCCCATGTTCCAAGCATAATAACCCAGAACAGTATTTCGCCGCGGTCAATAGGCAGCCCCCACAGGCTCACCTGTAAATCTGCCGAGGTAAAATACATGGCATCACGCAGCAAAATAAAATGTGCAAAACCAAAGCCGATATATACTACTGCCATAACCGAAAGCGCAGTATTAAAAGCCCATTTGCCATCGTTATGATGGCGCGCCATACCTTCAAGCAGCACTAAAATGCAGCCCAGCATTAAAAACGCCGGAAGCAGAATAAAAGAATAAATGCTTATCACGCGGAATACCGATGCCGTATAAATAAGGCAGATGGCAGTTATACCGGTAGAAAGCCAGTAAATATCATGCCCGTTTGCACGCGCCATATTCCTGAGCTCAAACAAGCCTACCGTTGCCAGCGCAAAAACCGCAGCATCAAATAAATATCCGCCCTGATGAATTAAAAATATAACTACCGGCAAAGCAACTACGCCGGTTATAATTCTTTTTAACATTGCCACACCGCCACTTATTTAGTAATTAAACCGCCATAACGGCGCTCACGCCCGCCATACGCCTTCACTGCTTCCAAAAACATTTCCGGCGTAAACGCAGGCCAGTATACTTCCGTAGTCCAAATTTCCGCATAGGCAATCTGCCAAAGCATAAAATTGCTTATACGCAAATCGCCGCCCGGGCGGATTAACAAATCTGGTGCCGGCAGCCCTCTGGTATATAAATAATCTTCAAATTTCTGTGAATCTATATCTTCAACCCGCAGCACGCCGCCCTGCACATCGCTGACAATATTTTGAACAGCATGCAGAATTTCAGCCTGTCCGCCGTAGTTTATAGCCAAATTTAAAACAATGCCGGTATTATCCGCAGTAACTTTTTCGGCATATTCCATTTTTTTCTTTACAGTTTCCGGCAGTCCTTCACGGCTGCCCATAAAACGCACTTTAACGTTGTTTTTATGGAACTCCTCAATTTCGCTGGTTAAATAACGGCTTAAAAGCTCCATAATAAAGTTAACTTCCGTTACGGGGCGTTTCCAGTTTTCTGTAGAAAACGCATAAGCGCTGATAATTTTAACGCCTATCTTATCGGCAGTTTTAACAATATTTTTTAAAGTTTCCGCCCCGGCCTGATGCCCGAAAGTGCGCGGCTTGCCATGCGCTTTGGCCCAGCGTCCGTTGCCGTCCATAATGATGGCAATATGCTGCGGTACTTTTTCCAAATCTATTCCACTAACGTCAACATTCAAATCGTTATTGCCGGTTTTAAATTTAAATAATGTATTAAACACGATATCACCTTTCCGTTAAAGGCAATAAAACTGAGGCACCTCCCCTAAAAAGAGGAGGCCACTTCAGTTTTATGCAATAAATCAGGGTTGTTTAATTGCACCAACCGGGCAAACGCCTGCACAAGCGCCGCATTCAACGCATTCTTCGCCGATTTCGTATTTGCCGTCGACTTCTTTAATTGCGCCAACCGGGCAGGTTGCAGCGCAAGAGCCGCAGCCTACACATTCTTCTTTATTAATTTTGAGTGCCATTATGTACGCCTCCTTTCCTATACCTTCTCACCACGGTGATTTCTGCTTTATTGTTATCCAGCTTGCGCTGTCTAACCACATATTCACAAGGGCAGCCCTCCTGCGGCCTGTCCTTAAATTTGGGCGGTTCTGTTACAACAATGCTGCACTCGTATCCCGCTTCGCGCAGAATTTTAACCGCCGCCTCAGCTTCAAAAGCAAGCACATTCGGAAATTCCATCAAATTTCCATAACTTCCTTTTCTTTATGTTCCATAACGGTATCAACTTCTTTAATAAATTTATCCGTCATTTTCTGAATGTCATCATTAGCTTTTTTAGCTTCGTCTTCCGTAATTTCCTTGGCTTTTTCAGCTTTCTTTACGGAGTCGTTTGCTTCACGGCGCAGGTTTCTGATGCTTACGCGTGCGTCTTCTGCTTTTTTGTGTACGGTTTTAACCAGTTCCTTACGTCTTTCTTCCGTAAGCTGAGGAAGATTAAGACGGATAACGCTGCCGTCGCTGTTCGGGTTCAAGCCCAAATCGGATTTCATAATGGCGCGTTCAATATCCTTCAAAAGATTTTTCTCCCAGGGCTGAATAACAATCATGCGCGGTTCCGGCACGGTTACGCTGGCAACCTGGTTTACAGGCGTCGGGGTGCCGTAATATTCAACCATCACCTTATCAAGCAGCGAAACGCTGGCACGGCCGGCGCGCACCGAAGCAAGGTCAACGCGCAGCACTTCAATAGTTTTCTGCATTTTGGTCTGTGCCGTTGATAAAATTTCCTTTATTTCTGCCATTTTAATTTCCTCCCACCAAAGTACCAATCTTCTGGCCCAAAGCAGCTTTTAAAATGTTGCCGGGCTTATCAATGTTAAATACAACAATAGGTATCTTGTTGTCCATGCACAGGCTGATTGCCGTGGAATCCATAACACTCAGCTTACGCTGGATTACTTCGATATAATCAAGTTCTTCAAACATTTTGGCGTCCGAATTTTTAGCCGGGTCGCTGTCATATACGCCGTCCACGCCTTTTTTAGCCATCAAAATTGCATCGGCTTCAATTTCCGCAGCACGCAGTGCAGCAGTTGTATCAGTGGAAAAATACGGATTGCCGGTGCCTGCCGCAAAAATAACAACCCTTGCTTTTTCCATATGGCGGATAGCCCTGCGCCTGATATAAGTTTCAGCAATCTGGCGCATTTCAATAGCGGTCTGCACACGTGTAGGCACGCCGCGGTTCTCCAGTGCATCCTGCAATGCCAACGAGTTTATTACGGTTGCGAGCATCCCCATATAATCGGCAGTTGCCCTGTCCATACCTTTCGAGCTTCCGGACAGTCCGCGCCAAATATTGCCGCCGCCGTTTACAACCGCTACCTGCAAACCGCATTCGGTAACATCCTGAATTTGTTTTGCTATGGAATCAACAATTTCCGGGTCAATGCCAAAACCCTTCTCACCTGCCAGGGCTTCGCCGCTTAATTTTAAAACTACTCGTTTAAACTTACTTTCTTCAGCCAAAACACACGCCCCCTATACTTCAAATTTACATACTTACACATCTTATTTTCTATTCTACAAATTGTCTGTTTTTCCTCTTTTTAACAGGCATAATTTATGATATCTTTGTAAAAAGGCAAAAAATAAAGAGAACACCAAAGTGTTCTCTTTATTAAACAAGTTTTATTTTACAAAAGACATAACTTCTGCTGCAAAATCTTCCTGTTTCTTTTCAATGCCTTCACCAAGCTGATAACGGGTGAAACGGCGGATAGCAATGTTTTCACCGATTTTAGCAATGGATTCGGTAATTAAATCGCTAATGGTTTTGTCCGGATCTTTAACGAAGGGCTGTTCCAGCAGGCAAACTTCTTTATAGTATTTTTCAATACGGCCGGTAACCATTTTTTCAATGATTTTTTCCGGTTTGCCTTCGTTGCGGGCCTGTTCGGAAAGAACCATTTTTTCATGTTCAAGTTCTGCTGCCGGAACTTCTTCACGGCGCAGGTAGCTCGGGTTAGCAGCAGCAATGTGCATTGCAATATCTTTTACGAGGGATTTGAAAGCATCGGTTTTGGCAACGAAGTCGGTTTCGCAGTTAACTTCAACCAGAACGCCGATGCGTCCGCCGCCGTGAATGTAGGATTCTACCAAACCTTCGGCAGCAATGCGGCCTGCTTTTTTAGCAGCGGCAGCAAGGCCTTTTTCACGTAAAAAGTCAATTGCTTTATCCATATCGCCTTCGGTTGCGGCAAGAGCTTTTTTGCAGTCCATCATGCCGGCACCGGTGCGTTCGCGTAATTCTTTTACTAATGCAGCGGTAATTTCAGCCATTTATTATTCCTCCTGAAATCTTAAAAATTATTCTGCGTCTTCAGCAGCTGCGGTTTCTTCAACAACTTCTGCAGCTTCTTCGGTCTGCATGCCCTGACGGCCTTCCAGAACAGCGTCAGCCATTTTAGCGGTAAGGAGTTTTACAGCGCGGATAGCGTCGTCGTTTGCCGGAATTACATGGTCGATAACGTCCGGGTCGCAGTTGGTGTCAACAGTTGCAACGATAGGAATGTTCAGTTTGCGAGCTTCCATAACTGCAATGTTTTCTTTGCGCGGGTCGATGATGAACAGAGCGCCCGGCAGTTTTTTCATATCTTTAATGCCGCCGAGATATTTGGTGAGTTTTTCCATTTCATGGCGCAGGCCGATAACTTCTTTTTTCGGCAGTACGTCAAAAGTGCCGTCAGCTTCCATTGCTTCCAGAGTACGCAGGCGTTTAATACGGCCCTGAATGGTTTTGAAGTTGGTCATCATGCCGCCCAGCCAACGTTCGTTTACATAGAACATGTTGCAGCGGAGAGCTTCTTCACGGATAGCTTCCTGAGCCTGTTTTTTGGTGCCTACGAACAAAATGCTTTCGCCGCTTGCAGCAATGTCACGCATGAAGTTATAAGCTTCTTCAACTTTTTTAACGGTTTTCTGCAGGTCGATAATGTAGATACCGTTTCTTTCAGTGAAGATGTACGGAGCCATTTTAGGGTTCCAGCGGCGGGTCTGATGACCGAAATGTACGCCGGCTTCGAGTAATTGTTTCATAGAGATAATTGCCATTTTTCTTTCCTCCTGTTTTTTCCTCCGCCTGCATCAGCTCTGCCCTAACCTTTCGGACAGCGGGCAAATCCGCAGACGTGT